>UMCB01011118.1_pt1 | contig 54077 bp, 51 predicted proteins | sample 1964151 | NCBI WGS metagenome assembly UMCB01 (sample SAMEA4835960, study PRJEB28245) | human gut metagenome | biome: gut microbiome; material: fecal sample | place: Denmark | collected 2008
TTGGGTGAATGGACTGGAATTTAATTTTCCAATTCACCAATCGGCTATTTTGGAAAATCAGATTCGGATTTGGTGTATCAGGATGAGGTGCACGGACCTTTGATAGAGCAGGTAGATAAGACAGTAGATTTGGTATACACGAAATATATGAAGGCATTGATTGATTATGAGGGTGTACAGAGAATTGAACAATTTATGTTTCACAAGGACGCATTCCGTGAGATTTTGTTGAATGCCATTGTTCATAAGGATTACAGTAGTTGCAATCCAATCCAGATTAGCGTTTACGAGGACAAGATATATATTTGGAATGATGGTGAGATGCCTCCAAATCTGGATTCAACTGACAAGTTGTTTATGAAGCATTCATCAAAGCCTTATAATCCGAAATTGGCTAATATCTTTTTCAAAAGCGGTATGATTGAAGCGTGGGGAAGAGGATTTGAGAAGATTAGGGAAGCCTGTGTGTTGTATGATGGACCATTGCCGGAATACGAGATTAATGAGGCTGGAATTATGGTTCTGTGTAAGGCTTGTGATAAGTATTTGGGGTTGTTGAGGAATGATGGTCAGCATCCTGACCATTATTCGAATCAAAATGGTCAGGATTTGAACAAGCAAATCATTGATTTTTGTAAAGAACCGAAATCGGTCCAAGAAATAATGGATGAATTTTATTTTGATAGCAGGACAAGTTTTAGAAGAAAGTATTTAACTCCTATGCTGAAAAATGGTGTGTTAAAGATGACAATACCGGAAAAGCCATCAAGTAAAAATCAGAAATATTTTTCGTAAGAAAATAAGCTAACCACATCTTAACCAATGTGGTTAGGATAAGAATACAAGAATTAAGAGAGAAGGTAATTGACGAATGGATCTAATGGCGGCAATTGGATTGCTTAGCTCTATTGTTACTTTAGAAGAGGCAGGAAGAAGCTGGGTATTAATTGTAAAAGACAAGTTAAAAAGAAAAGAGATTGATATCAATAATTGGGATTCAGATGATCCTTTAGTTCAGGCTTGCCTTGATAGATTTAAAACTGATATGGGGGATAAATATAAGGATCATATTTTTTCAGAGGAAGAAATACAAGAAATCATTCGGGGCTTTTTTGAGCAGAATAGAGAGCTGCGTATAGGGAATGAGGAAAAGAAGCAAATGACTCAGATTATTGAGGATATTTTATACGCATATAATGAGCATACGAAGTCCCTTATGTCAAGCGGTGAAAGAACACTACATAACACGCTATCATCGGATTTTTCCAAGATAATGGATAAGCTGGGGGTGATAGAAGAACAACCTCATAAGGAAAACATTAAAAAGTTTTTGCGTGCGATTGAAATAAGTAAAGAAATTGAACTTGAAAATATTGAAGAACTTATTAACGGTGAATATGAAATTGACAGGTCAGAAATTATTGAAACGATACAGGCAGGACGAGAAAAATTAGTATCGATACAGGGAAATGCTGGTTCTGGTAAATCAGTTGTATGCAAAAAACTGTTAAAGGGAAAAGAATACGTATTAGTCACGCGAGCAGAGAATTTGTCCACAGGAAAGAAAGTAAACGAATTGTGGGATTGTGATGTAGAGGATGCAATCTTGTGGTTAGAAAATAAACCGCTGTATATATTTATTGATGCTATCGAATTTATTGCAGATTGTGGTGACAATGCATTTACGTTGTTGCAGGAGATATATAGGCTTGCAGATAAATACAGCAATGTATATATTATTACTTCGTGTAGAACTACTGATAGTTCTGCGTTTATGAAGATTAATACAAAATATAGAATCAAAACATACGAGATTCCGGATTTGGCGAAAAATGAGATTGATAAGGTTGCTAAAAGTTATCCCATTATTTTATCCTTACAGCAGAATAAAAAATATTCGGATTTATTATGTGTGCCATTTTATCTCAATTTAATTGTATCGGGAGGATTTGTAGAAGAAAATATTAACGACGAGAATAATTTTAGAAATCTCATATGGGAAAGAATCATCTGTTTAAAAGACAAGTGCAAAAAATATGGTGTCTTACAAAGTGATGTTAGAAAAACTGTTGAGCGCATTGTTTTTGAACGTGCTAGTCGTTTTGTTGTTGGTGTTGATAGTGATATTGTAGATAGCGATATTCTAGAAGCATTGAAATCAGAAGGAATTATTGTCGAAAGCAGGAATAAGATTCGTTTGAAATATGATATTTTCGAAGATATTTGTTTTGAACGATATATAGATAAGGCGTTTGATGCATGTCATGGGTCGTATAATGTTTTTTTTGATGAAATAGAGAAAATCGGACGTTGCATATATAGGCGATACCAGATTTGGATATCTAACAAACTGTTTGTACAGGAGGCCCGCGAGAAATTTGTATATACACTGTTAACGGATAATAGTATTGAGGCAAAATGGAAAAAGCAAACAGAAATTGGGATAGTAAAATCAAAATACTGTGGATTGTTTTTCAAGGAATTTCAGGAGTTGCTCGATGAAACAGTGGTTGAAGAATTGTTAGATATAACAAACTTATATGCATTTGAGGCGAAAATTAATCATTCACCAGCATTAATAATGAATGTAACACCGATAGGAGCGGCACGTGAAAATTTAATTGGTATGGTTTTTGAAGAACGCATAAGTTTAGATAAAAATAGAACTTCTATTATTAAGCTGTGTGATGATTATGCAAATTGTTTTTATAAAACTGCGGATACTGAAGAAAAAGCATACAAAATAATAATTAGATATATTGACGAGCTAATAGAAAAGAGTAAAGAGGAAAAATCATATTATCAACATGATGAAGAGATTGTGCAGCTTTTCCTTATTGTTGCCAAAATGGCCAAGTCATCTAAGTCATGGCTGAAAGAATTTGTTGAAAATATGATAGTAGAATATTGCTCTGGAACTAGTAGAAGGGACAGTGTTGCTGAAGAGATTCTAAAGGCGGTTGTGAAAAAATGTCCACTTTTATTTGCTATGGAATTACCCGAATTGGCATGTAAATCAGCGGAAACATTATGGGGACAAAGAGTGTCAAGAAAGCATTTTAGGTATGATGGATATGACCATAATAATGTGAGAGCGTATGGTCTATCTGACAATGCAAATCACTTCGACAATAATGAAAACGGTGTGTATAATAACACTTTTTTCTGGTATGTTATGAGATGTGACTTCGTAAAAGGCCTTGAGTGGGCAATATCATTTGTTAATAATGCAGTACAGACATTTGCAGAGAATAAGCCAGATGAGATAACAAATATAGAAATTTTTTTTCCAAAGGAAAACAAGAAAAGAGTGTATTTGGGTAATGGATGGTTGTGGATGGCAGATATCATGGAACATAACCTTCCGGTGGTATTGACGGACATTGTTTTTGTAATAAAGAAGACTGTTATTAATTCTATGAGAAATTCTTCTGAAAGTGCATATATTAAAGGCTTAGCAGAATACGTTAAGAATACTATATATGAAAAGGCAAACAACGTATTGCTTTTGTCTATTATTGAGGCTATAGGGATGAATTATCAAAAAGAAATGCCGGGATATGCATTAGAATTAGCATCCAGTATGGAATTAATATATTTTGATATTTATCGTAGTGGCGAATTTATTTCTAATCCGACAAAAGAATTGTTGGAAAAACACATAATGCTATCAATGGGAGTTCCAGAAATAATCAGGCGATATGAGAAAGATGAAAAGTGTGCATGTAATTTGCAACAATACTTTGCTAATTCGTATCTTTATGGAGATGATGGAATAAAAAACAGATGTCATGTTATTTTAGATTACTTATATTCTATATATGATGAAAAAACGTATTCTAATGAGAATTTGCAGATCCAAAAAATGGATTTTCGTGATGTTGCTGTGACAAAAATAGATGAAAAGACAATAATGATTGAACCGCAGATCAAGGGAGAAGCACAAAAGATTGTTAAGAATAATGAAGATGCAAACGAACCAATATTGCAGTTGAACAAAATTATAAATCATTTGTTAGAGGATATTAATGATAAAAAGGCTAATGCTGGTCAAGTTATTACAGTGATTGATATTCTTTGTGAAAAGATGAAAGATGATTATCGTATTGAAATGCAGTTCGAGAAAGTACTTGTAACATTTATTGCGTCTGCATTGATAATGTGCGATATTACGGATGAACAGCGAAATAAACTAGTCGAAGAATGGATTAAGCGTGTAAAGAAAATATTTTCAAACCAATCTTATGTTGCAGAAGTTAATATGGTAATTGTATTGTGGGAACAATTAAATAAGAATATAAATAATGATCTTAAAAAGCAGATTTTGATAATGATATTAGAGAGTATTGTTAATGATGAAAAATCAGGATTGATTAGTCAATTGGCAGAATTAACATATTATTTTTTGGGAAAAAATAGGAATTATGCAAGTAGGGTTTTTAATACAATTATTATGCTTGCAGAAGATGAAATGAATCACCAGAAGTTTAATGCTGTATATATAAAAAATCATAATGATGCTGAGTATGAATTCATTCCTAATATGGTTCCTAAATTACGTGGCGTGGATTATTGGATTAGAGAAAATAAGGGGAATGAATATCAAAATAAGAGGTCTGAAATAATTCAAGAATATTTGTATGATGGTAAGGGGGGAGATCTTTCTGAGTTTGATATCAGTAATTATGATATAGATCTTCTCTGTAATATTGCATGTTGTGGATTGGATACAGAAGATGAGGAATTTGCCATAGTTATTAGTTCGATTGTGCAATGTATGATTGAAATATGGCATAAAAACTGTAAAGAAATGCGGGCTCATGAAATAATTGACACATTTCAAGAACATAAAGTATCCTCTTATTTTCAAAGAGAATTGAATATTATAGGACGAAATCCAGAAGCTGTTTATGATATTCTGTTTAAAAGAACTGACTTTTCGATATTTACCAGAGATACATTGGACTTTTATGAAGATGTTCTTAGTGGCTTTTTGGTGTCATATGTTGATGGATTTAGGGAGAAGGGTAAGAGAGATGACATTGAGAAGAAGATTCGAATTCTTGAAACTTATGTAAATAGTATTCCAGAGGACTATGTAAGAAATATTCTTGAAAAGAGATTGTTCCTTTGTAAAGGAAGATATAGCAGATGGGATGTAAACAAAGTAAAGGCAGAATATAGTTATAAAGATAAGTGCTTTCTGAATGTACAGATTGAGAAGTATGGATCCAATCATTTGAACGATGTTCTATACACAGTATATTTGCTCAATATAAGTGAACTCTTACCAGAAATTTTGACATCTATTAGTTCATGCTTTACAAAAGCTATTAGAAATAGCAAAGAACAGTTTGCAAAAGAAATAATAGATTCACAAGTGATAGTTGATATGATTATCTTAAAATCCTTTATATTCTATAGCGATGAAATAAAAAAGGATGAGAAGCTGATCAATGCATATGAGGACATACTATTAGCATTGACAGAAATAAGAAATGAGAAGGCTGCTGTACTATTAGATGAATTTCGAATTCATTGATTTGAATGTAAAGATTGGAAGATAGAATTGGGATGTTAAAAGGAATTGGACGGAGTTATATCGTTGGATGATTTGGAAGAAATTAGTGATGATTAAAAAAGGCAGTGAAATATATATTAGAGAAATGGTAAATCTTAGTCTCACCAGTCTCAAATTACTATGAGACTGATGAGACTAAGAAGAGACTAACTCAATAGAGTATTTCCTCAACTGGGGGAAAAATTAATTAAATTCATTCATAGCATCTACATAATCCTGTAATCCGTTTTCTTTCAATGCCAGTTTGGCATATAGCAGCGGGGTTTCCTTTGCCAGCCGGTATAGATATACAATATCAGTCGGATCGTCAAAGATAACGGAGGAATTGCATTCCTTGCAACGGATAACAAGAATTGCGTTCTCTCCGGTATTGACGATAATGGAGTCTGTGGTGAGTTCATACATACCGAACTGAAAATTAAGATTGTTGTTCATGGCAGTCTCCCTCCCGCAGATATTTTGCACCATCCGGCAGGTCGATAATAGCTGTTAGCATATTAGTGTATTCGATTTGTAATTCCTTGATGGCTTCCGAAGAAGGAAGAGTATCGGGAGTGCGGTCTGGTGAGGTAAATGCCTTTTGCATTTCAAGTAATTGCAGATAAAATGCATTCACAGTTTGCACCAGAGGATAGATGTTTTCTTTCTTGCCAACAACGCAGATACGATTGTAGATGCATGAACGGACGAAGTAATCTTTCTTCATCAGTCCACTGGCAAGGATACGGGCTTCAATTTGTTTCCTTTCAGCGTCAGTGATTCTGAAGCTGATGGTTGGGTTTTTATGTTGATTGCTCATGGTAATGCTCCTTTCGTTTTGGCTGTGGCAGCAGGCGTAATAGATAACCTGACAGCCACAGGAATTTATTCATTGTGAGTAATAAAAAAGTAGATTATATCATTCCTATGGAAAAAAGTTTAGGTGCAGATACTGCAACTAATTTGCTACTAAAAGTTTTGAAAACGATGCGAAAAGAGCGATATTTGGCGAAATAGATGTGTCCAAAATGTAGGAAATATCAGTATTTATGAGTTGCCGATAAAAAACTCGGGAAGAGTTTGAGTAACCTGTAAGTGGCTTAGAGGTTAGCTTCAAAAATCCAGTATTTTCAAGGCCTGAGGCCGTGTGAAATAACACGGTTTCAGGTTTTTTTTTGGTCATCGCTTCTAATATGCTTCTATTTTTTTTTCTGAAAGAAGCAGAAGCGAAATAACTCCAATTAAAGAGTCCAATTCTGTTTCTTATCTTTTATTTTCCACAGATTTCAAAAAAAAATTTTTGCTGAGATTTAGTAATGAGCAAAAAACCACCCCAAATGTATTACGAAAGAAAAAATTCGTAATCGGAGGTGGAAGATATGTTTGAATGCAGAACATTTATCACAGTAAAAGAAATCGGCGAAGTACTCGGTGTTTCTGAATCTAAGTCTTATGGAATAGTTCGCGATTTGAATAAGGAGCTTGCTGATAAAGGATACATGGTTATCCCGGGAAGAGTCAGCAGGAAATATTTCGAAGAGCGTTTCTATGGAGGAGAAAACGAAACAGAAGTAAAGGAGGTACAACATGCCGGCGAATAGGGATAAAAAGACAGGCAAGCAATATATGGGTATGTAGTAGCTTGTAGGAGATATTTAGGGAAAAGGACTAATTCTAGAAAGATACCATGGATAGATAGAGTAGAACCGGAGGATGATTTTTTAGAAGATATTGAAAATAAATTAGAAGTTATTTTTATTGCAGCATATTTAATAACAGAGTATAATTTAATGTGTAAAGATCATTATTACCTCCGATGGTACATGTTATGAAGCTGTTTATGGTGTTCTTACTAGAGGTCATGCATAGACATAGTCTGATATGCTATCGGAAGAAAAGGAGTAATGGTATTGTGTATAAAGTAAATCTTACGAAACTATCCGGGGACGTTTATTCTAGTTGATTTTTGGAGAAAGTAATGATAAACCTTAGGTGCGTAAATTATTGTTTCGAAGCTTTACACATATTTTTATTGAAGTGTTTTGGTTACAAAGCACTTTATTAACTATGTGTGTAAAGTCTGAAGTCTGACCTGTTAGTCTGCACATGCATAGTGTACAGGCTTTTTTATTTTGGGTCAGGCTTGGAGGTGAAAAGAATGCGAATCAATAAGAAAAATGCTCTGAGATTATGGGAGATGTGTTTTGGTGACAACAATTTCGCAGAGGATTTCCATGGATATTTAATGTGCCGAGAAGGGTATGGAGATCCGGATTATTATGTTTGTGATGGGAAGGAGAGAATATATTGCGGATGGAATATTCATCATATACTTCCAAAGACATGCGGAGGAACTAATGCAATTAGTAATTTGATCTGTACTAATATTGCCACAAACGATGAGGCCGCAGATAAGATTACTTTTTGGATTGACGATTGTTTATACCAAGTGAAAAAAACAGAGGATGGTCACGATATTTTTCAGATTAAATAGGAGGTGAACTTATGGAATTAAGATTTGATTACTCAGATGGAGATTACTGCTTTGATATGGGTGGCAATATGATGATGGATTCAGATGGGAATCTTATGCAGGATATAGGAGGTGGAGTAGCAATGGATATGGAATCTGGCGAGATGCATATTGTTGAAAGCAATAGCTCATTTGGAAGCTCTTTTGATGATGAAGATTAAAATTACATATGTTTACTGTAGGTTACGGCTGTGCTAGGCTGTTCCTGCCGGAAGGCTCCGATTTCTTAGAACAAATTGCTTTGAGAGTTGGGGCCTTTCTTTATGCCTTCTTACACAGCCGGGGGTCCCTGCAGTCAACATATGAGAGATTATTGGAGATGGTTTATTAGCTTCTGGTCCATTGGACCAGAAGTGGGTGATGTCTAAGTGATATCATTTGCTATACTCTGCACTGTTTTTTCAAAGAATGAGCGCCTTAATGCAATCTTAATACAGCACACCGGATCATTACACCGTTTTTTTATATTTCATAATATACTCTTTGTAAACAAACAAAAACAGGAGAAGTATATATGCCTGAAATTACACATAGAAAAAAGCGACTGTCATCCTTTAAACTGATCGTTTTGGGCTTTGCCGGGGTTATTTTGCTCGGAGCACTGATATTGATGCTGCCGTTTTCATCGACTGCCGGAGTTGTTACGCCGTTTCACGAGGCGCTGTTCACATCGACCTCGGCCGTTTGCGTTACGGGGCTGGTTGTGCAGGATACGGGCAGTTATTGGTCCGCTTTCGGGCAGACGGTAATACTGCTGATGATCCAGATAGGCGGGCTTGGTGTTGTGACAGTTGCGGCATTTTTCGCTATGCTGTCCGGCAGAAAAATATCGCTGATGCAGCGCAGTACCATGCAGGACGCCATCTCTGCCCCGAAGGTCGGCGGGATCGTCCGCCTGACCCGCTTTATTGTACGGGGAACTTTTTTGATCGAGCTTATCGGAATGATCGTCATGCTGCCGACATTTTGCGGAAACTTCGGTATTAAGGGAATTTGGATGGCGGCATTTCATTCGATTTCCGCCTTTTGCAACGCCGGCTTTGACATACTTGGCACCGCAGAAAACAAATACCCGTCTCTTACGGGATACATCGGAGAGCCTACAATAAACATTGCAATTATGCTTTTAATTATTGTGGGCGGTATTGGATTTTTGACCTGGGACGATATTTACACAAACAAGTGGCATTTCAAAAAATACCGTATGCAAAGTAAGGTCATATTGGTAACAACGGCAATCCTCATTATCGCTCCCGCAGTATTCTTTTTCTTCTGCGATTTTACGGGGCTGCCGCTCGCCGAAAGGATTCTTGCGTCGCTTTTTCAGTCTGTCACACCGAGAACCGCCGGTTTCAATACCGCCGATCTTCCCGCTATGACCGGTTCCTCTAAGGCAATTATGATTCTGCTGATGCTCGTCGGCGGATCGCCCGGCTCCACGGCAGGCGGTATGAAAACGACTACGCTTGCCGTTCTGATTCTGAGTGCATTCTCCGTCTGTCGCAAAAAGGACGATGCCGAAGTCTGTGGCAGGCGCATTGACGGTTCGGCAGTGAAAAACGCCGCAACCGTTGCCGTAATGTATTTCCTGCTGTTTTTTGTCGGCGGCATTGTTATCAGCACGGCAGAAGGTCTGCCGCTTAGCACCTGCCTTTACGAAACGGCGTCCGCTGTCGGAACGGTCGGGCTTACCCTTGGAATCACACCGCAGCTCGGTGTTCTTTCTCAGCTTATTTTGATCGTCTTGATGTATCTCGGCAGAGTCGGCGGACTTACCCTGATTTACGCGGCGATTTCCAACAAAAATCAGAGCGGAGCAAAGCTGCCGCTCGAAAAAATCACAGTCGGATAAAGGAGTTACTATATTATGAAAAACATATTGTTAATAGGTCTCGGCAGATTCGGTAGGCATATTGCTTTGCAGCTGAATAAGCTCGGACACGAGGTAATGGCGGTAGACAGCAACGAAGAAAGAGTCAATGAGATTCTGCCGATCGTCACCAACGCGCAGATCGGCGACAGCACAAACACGGAGTTTTTAAAGTCGCTCGGCATCGGAAACTTTGATGTGTGCATCGTCACCATCGGCGGAAATTTTCAAAACTCGCTGGAAACCACTTCTTTGCTGAAAGAACTCGGCGCAAAATTAGTTGTGTCCCGCGCCGAGCGTGATGTGCAGGAAAAATTTCTTCTGCGCAACGGAGCGGACGAGGTCGTTTACCCGGAAAAACAGGTAGCAAATTGGGCTGCTATTCGGTACACCGCCGATCATATTCGGGATTACATTGAGGTTGATGATGCTCATGCCATTTTTGAAGTAGAGGTGCCGGAGGAATGGATCGGCAAAACCGTCGGAGAACTGGATATCCGCAGAAAATACAGCATCAATATTATGGCAACCAAGGAGAACGGAAAAATCAATATGGCAGTTTCACCGGAAACCGTTCTTACGGACAATATCACTCTTTTGGTTCTCGGTGCTTACAAAGAACTGCAAAAGTGTTTTCGCATTTAACAGAGGTGAATGAGGATGGCTGAGCTATTGCTGATCGTCAGTCTGCTTGGCATATTTGCTTTCGGATTTTATATCATGTGCAGGCTGGATCGATTTCTTGAAGAAAACAGAAAAGCACTGTTAAAGGAAAACGAATCCCGTGAGCCTTCCGAAATTCTGTTGCCGCAGGGACTGTCCGAAAGTGAAATATTATGTGCGATCCGCCGTTTTCGTGAAACGCACAGAAATGTCGATATTATTCTTTCCGACGGGAAAGAAGATGAGTATTAGTTTGCGGTATATTATTTCACGATTTTGATGTATAATAAAGCAAAAGGACGGTGAACCGGATGAGAACACAAACCGAGCAGTCAAAAAAAGGCGCAGACGAGCATATCCTTGTCTGCCTATCTTCTTCGCCGTCCAATGCAAGGATCATACACACCGCCGCAAAGATGGCTAAGGTCCTTCATGCAAGATTTACCGCCATCTATGTGCAGACGGATACGGTCATAAATGATGAGGATCAGTCCCGACTTTCGCAGAACATACAGCTCGCACAAAGGCTCGGCGCCGAGATCGTTATGACGCACGGCGAGGATGTACCGCTGCAGATCTCGGAATATGTCCGACTTTCCGATGTCACAAAAATCGTGATCGGGCAAAGCAGTGCCAGACGCAGAGGGTTGTTCGGAAGACCGACTCTCACCGAAAAGCTGATCGCCTCCGCCCCTGATGTTGACATTCATATTATTCCCGATGCGCTGAACTATACAAAGCCGCACAGACGCCGTTTGTTCCTTGGTGCAGAGATACCGTCGCTGCGGGATATTGCCATAACCGTCCTGGCGCTTGCCGTATGCACGGCGATCGGGTTTCTGTTCGATCATCTCGGCTTTCCCGATACCAATATCGTTACGGTATACATCCTCGGTGTGCTGATGATCTCCGTTTTGACCAAAGGATACCTTTGCAGTATGGCAGGCTCACTTCTAAGTGTTGTATTGTTCGGATTTTTCCTTACCGAACCCAGGTTGTCCTTTCAGACCTATGCCGTAGGCTATCCCGTTACCTTTGCAGTCATGCTGGCGTCTTCCGTTCTCACCGGCACGCTTGCCTCGAAGCTGAAAGATCATGCAAGGCTCTCGGCTCGCTCCGCGTTTCGTGTGCAGGTGCTGTTTGACACTGACCGTCTGCTGCAAAAAGCAAAAAGCAACGATGATGTTTTAAGCGTGACCTGTATGCAGATCTCGCGGCTGCTTGACCGCAGTATTGTTGCCTATACGAAAGGCGAAAACGGAATGTTGTCCGGGCGGCTGTATGCCGAAAAAAAGGATACACACGCTGAAAAGCTGCTAAGCGATGCAGAGCGGCAGACCGCAGAATGGGTGCTTCAAAACGGCCGCCGTGCAGGAGCAACGACAGCACAGTTTGGCAAATCCGAATGTCTTTATCTTGCGATCCGTGCAGGCGGCAGAGTATACGGTGTAATCGGGATACCGATGAGACCCGAAAAGCCCGATTCGTTTGAGAGCAGCATCGTGCTGTCGGTCGTGAACGAATGTGCGCTGGCAATGGATAATGCTCACAACGCCGCCGAAAAGGAACGGGCGGCAGATCTTGCAAAAAGCGAGCAGCTGCGCGCCGACCTTTTGCGGTCGATCTCACACGATCTGCGCACGCCGCTTTGCTCCGTTTCGGGTAATGCGGACACGCTTTTGCATAACGGAAACTGCCTGGACGAAGCAACCAAGCAGCAGATCTATAAAGATATTTATGACGATTCCGAATGGCTGATCGGCGTGGTGGAAAATCTGCTGTATGTTACACGGCTGAATGACGGACGCCTGAAGCTGGAGCTTACCGACCAGCTTGTAGACGAAGTGGTCAACGAAGCCGTTTCGCATTTGAAGAAAAAATCCGTCGGACACAAGGTGACGGTAAGGTGCGACGATTTGATTCTTGCCCGTATGGACGCACAGCTTATCGTGCAGGTCATTGTCAACCTTATTGATAATGCTTTGAAATATACCGAACAAGGCTCCGAGATCTGCGTAAGTGCCGAAAAACAGGGCGGGGATGCCGTGATCCGAGTCACCGATAACGGAAACGGAATTGCAGACGATATGAAACCGCATATTTTTGAAATGTTTTACACCGGGAAAAATACCGTCGCAGACAGCCGCAGAAGCTTCGGGATCGGGCTTACCCTGTGTAAATCTATCGTAGAGCTGCACGGCGGAACGCTGACGCTTACGGATAACGTACCGCACGGTTGCATATTTACCTTTACTTTACCACTCAGCGAGGTGACTCTGAATGAATAAACCCCTTGTACTCGTCGTGGAGGACGACCGTCCCGTCCGCAATCTGATCGTAACAACATTAAAGGCGCACGATTACCGCTACCTGACCGCGGAGAACGGACACAGCGCTATTATAGAAGCGACCTCCCATAACCCGGATATCGTTCTGCTGGATCTGGGGCTGCCGGATATCGACGGCACGCTGGTAATCGAAAATATTCGCTCATGGTCAAATATGCCCATTATTGTGATCAGTGCACGCAGCGAGGATAAAGACAAAATCACGGCGCTGGATGCCGGGGCGGACGACTATCTGACAAAGCCCTTTTCCGTAGAGGAACTTTTGGCACGCCTTCGGGTCACGCAAAGACGGCTGCTGCTTCTTCAGGCAAGCGGCGACGCCGACTCACCCGTTTTCCAAAACGGCAAGCTTAAAATTGATTATGCCGCCGGCTGCGCTTATCTAAATGGGGAGGAATTGCACCTGACCCCGATTGAATACAAGCTTTTGTGTCTGCTCTCTCATAATGTTGGAAAGGTGCTGACGCACACCTATATCACGCAGCAGATTTGGGGCAGCAGCTGGGAAAACGATATTGCTTCCCTGAGAGTATTTATGGCGACACTGCGCAAAAAGCTGGAGCCGCAAAAGGACAGTCCGCAATACATTCAGACGCATATCGGCGTCGGTTACCGTATGCTGCGGGTAGACTGAGAAAAGCTAGGAAACAAGGAATTGAACCGATATGCAATAGAAAATCTTTTCGGAATTGAAGGGCTGAATATCGTTTGGTACGGAATCATTATCACCTGCGGTATGGTGCTTGGCTTTGCTTTGACGATATACCGATGCAGAAAAACCGGCATCAACAAGGAGCATATATACAATCTTGCTCTTTGGCTGATCCCCGTATGCATTATTTGTGCAAGAGCCTACTATGTGATTTTCGAATGGGATAATTACAAAAACGACCTGCTTTCTGTTTTTGAAATTAACCGATGGGGTCTTGCCATTTACGGCGGAGTGCTAGGAGGTGTCGCAGTCGCATTGATTTACTGTAAAGTAAAACGGATTTCCTTTTGGTCACTTGCCGATACCCTGATGCCGAGCCTTGTGCTTGGGCAAGCTATGGGGCGTTGGGGGAATTTTGTCAATCAAGAGGCATATGGAAACCAAATTACAAATCCTTCGCTCTGCTTTTTCCCTTACGGCGTTTACATAGAAGAAATCGGCCAATGGCGGCAGGCAACCTTTTTCTACGAATCCGCATTAAATTTAGCTTTACTCACCGCCATGCTGATATGCTGCCCGCATTTCAGGCGAAAAGGCTATCTTCTTCCGTTTTATATGATCGGGTACGGAACGATACGGCTTTTTGTGGAGGGCTGCGCTCCGACAGCCTTTATCTCCTTCCGGGTATCCGTGTATCACAGGTGCTGTCCGGCTGCCTGATTATTCTCGGTATCGTTATACTTTTTATCATCCGTAAAAGACAGGCGGTGCGGCAATGAGAAAAGAGTGGACTTTGTTTCTCACATTTCTTAAAATCGGCGCCTTTACCTTCGGCGGCGGATACGGAATGGTTTCCCTTGTAAGAGAAACAGTCATTTCAAACGGCTGGCTAACGGAAAGCGAATTCTTAAATTTCATTGCCGTTTCGGAATCGACACCCGGTCCGCTTGCTCCGGATCCTAAATCCATTTTGGTCTTTGCCATTCTGTGGCTGACACATTTCGGATATAAAAGAATCAAAAAAACTGCATCGTCGCCGATTATAATGATACTCTTTTCTGCCGCACTCGGCATGTTGCTTTTGGGAGTATAAAACACAGCCTGTGCCAATTAGCCGTCCGAAACCGGGCGGCTTTGCTGTTTTTACGTAAATATACTGCTCACTATTCCAGACTGACGGACGCCGCCATTGTAGAATAAATCACTTTGCAGTAACTGTTACGCCCGCAACCTTAATCAAAAATCAAAATTTTTACTAATCAATTTCCTGTTAGCTATAAAAAAGCACAACGCCACGGAGTTTTAAATCTCTGTGGCGTTGTGCTGCTCTCAATCGGTCACTTTTTAAAAGTATCCTTATGTGAGCCTGCCTTTATGCGGGCTTCCGGCATTTGTTTTATCAAATGGCTCTAGTTTGGCTCTATTTGTGTGCGGAGTAATGTATAAATATGATAAGTATTTCAAGGTAATGATTGGTAGGTGGTTAAGTGGATATTTTAATTAAAAATGATGATTTTGTATTTTCATACAGAGTTGGCGGTATATTGATGTGTAATGGTAAAATCTTGTTACAGCGCCCGAAGAATGATGATTATGCTATTATTGGCGGGCATGTTGTAGCTATGGAGACAAGTATGGATTATGGAACTAATACAGAAGCTTATCGTTTGTTGAAAAAGATGTCTGATAAGGGTAGGATTAAGCTTGTTGGAAATGGACGGTCAGCACATTATCATTTTGATCCATACTGAAGGATAAATTGAAAAAGACTTCCGGGTAGCGCTCATCAATATAGCAATAGCACAAATTATACTGGCTTTCCAGACCATCATGATTATAGGCCTTAGATCTATATACAACCTCGTTTCGGGGCTCTCCATAAGCAGCAATTACCTGTTCCCTGGAATCGCCTAATTTTATACCACGCGAAGTTTCTGTGTCTGATGACATTTGATCGGGGTATTCAGTATATGCCGTACAATTTGTAGTCATAATAGAAATACGTTCTACATCTTCATAGCCGTTTCCAGCTCCATATAAGTCTACGTAATTGCTATATCCAAATCCATTAACATTAAAATCCTCATAAGAGAGAGGCAAAATGGTGCTATTTTCCGTGCTTCCTGATACTTCCACCGGTGCCGGAGTTCCTGTGGAATCTTCCGTTATCACTTCTGTGGTTTCAGTGCGTTCGGTTTCTGCGTTCGTTTCACTCTGCCCGGCATCCGGTGCTTAACGTTGCTTCGCAACTATTATGATCAAATTGTAGCAGAAAATGGAGATATGGCAACTGGATTTTTCTAAGATATTTCCCATGCATGAAGTATCAAGAGTTGTAATCAAGTACATTCTTAGGACTTAGATGAAAAATAGGATTTACTATGATATGATTAGTTAAGAATTATATTTAATACGAAAGAGGAATGACACATTATTATGGAATTTTTCAGTTTGTTTTCAACAGTATTTTTTAATATAGCAATTACCTTTGGCCTGTTATTACTTATATACTTGTTTTTCTCTTCCGGCATTAGAGCACGTAAGGACCTGAAACCGGTTAAGTACATTTCCTACAAAAAGGATCATTTTCAGGAGAATTTTGAATTTACCTGTGAGTTTTGCGGATCCAAGGTATCTTCTGCGGATGAAAAATGTCCAACCTGTGGCGGTAATTTTGGAAAGAACAAGGAGTATCAGTTAAAGAAACGGGGCATGCATCAAAGGTATTTAGAGTATATGAAATCCCAGGAAGAAGCCATTACACAGGAAACGGAATATATAAGTACTACAATGCAGGCAATTCAAAAATATAAGCTGATACGTCATAAATACTACAATTTTGAAATCGGCGAGCCTCCGGTTTATAAACCTGCAAGTGATTATGAATTTACCTGTGAATACTGTGATAATAAGATAAGGGGAAAAAGCACAGACGAAAAGGGGTGTAGTAATTGTGGGGCTTCTTATAAAGAAAACCTGGAATTATTGGTACGCGAAGAGGAAGACCGTCTGGAAAAACGCCATTATGACGAATATATGAAACTGAAGGATCTGGAGTGGGAGCAGAATATCAGGAATGAGCGAAGAGATGCAAACATTGATGAAAAGTATGGGACACCTATCCGATTTATGGAGAAAAATGCAAAGGTTATTGCGCTGGTCATTTTGCTTGGGCTTATGATGATTTCCGTGGGAATAACAGTTTTGATTTTAAAGTTTAGGTAAAACAGGATGAGTATATCTGACGTGAAGGGAGATCACATGGACATTCTATTTAAAAACGATGATTTTGTATTTTCCTACAGGGTTGGCGGTATATTGATCCATAATGAAAAGATCCTGTTGCAACGTCCGAAAAATGATGACTATGCTATCATCGGCGGGCATGTTGCTGCTATGGAGACCAGCATGGAAACGCTGAAACGGGAGTTTGAGGAAGAACTTCACGCTGAGATAGAGGTAGATAATCTGCTGGCTATAGGCGAAATTTATTTTCCATGGGGAAAGAGACCCTGCCACCAGATCTGCTTATATTATAATATTCATTTACTGGACGATAGTATTCCTATGGATGGGGTGTTTCATGGATATGATGAATTGGATCATGAGAGAATCAATCTGGATTTCTGCTGGATTCCGCTGGAGGAACTAAGGAAGGACACGAAGGTATATCCATTGGAACTAATACCTTACATACTTGAGCAGAGAAAAGAAACGGTACATTTTGTTTCAAGGCAGATTTAATTGAGAGGGCAAGGAAAGAAAATGCTGGAAGTAAAATTTTATGACTCAGTGGATGATTCCCTGTTGAAGTTTGCGGTGATCGTCTCACAGAGCAATGGCAAATGGGTATTTTGCAAGCATAAAGAAAGAGACACCTATGAAGTTCCGGGTGGACATAGAGAAGCCGGTGAAAGCATTCTTGAAACGGCGAAAAGAGAATTGCAGGAAGAAACCGGTGCAATCAGGTTCGATATGAAGCCCCTGTGTGTATACTCTGTAACCGGGAAGACCAGAGTAAATGATACGGGAGAAGAATCCTTTGGGCTGCTTTGCTATGCGGAGATAACAGAATTTGCGACAGAACTGCATAGCGAGATGGAGAAGATAGTACTCTTGGACGAACTGCCGGAGGAGTGGACGTATCCGTTGATACAGCCGAAATTGATAGAGAAGTATTTGCAGATGAAAAATACTATTGATTTTCGCCTGCGTGCTTGATAGAATGTAGGTGTAATGAAAGATTACCGCTGACCGATATGCGGGATATAAATGGTTGGGTCGAAAGTGTAGTCCTTCGCCGTGAGGCGGGGGACTTTTTTTATTGAAGTATATAAAGAAATTCCTGTTAAAGTTATACCTTGAATTAAGATAATCAAGTGAATTATAATGATTTTAGTTAAAAAATAAATTTTGCTACATTTAGGAGGTCCCCATGCTATTTATAGAATACCCCAAATGTTCCACCTGTCAAAAGGCAAAAAAGTGGCTGGAGGAGCATAACATCACTTATACAGATCGTCACATTGTAGAGGACAACCCCACCTACGAAGAATTAAAAGAATGGCAGAGCAGAAGTGGGCTGCCGTTAAAGAAATTCTTCAATACCAGTGGGTTGTTATATAAGAACATGCAGTTGAAGGACAAGCTTCCGAACATGACGGAAGAGGAACAACTTCGGCTGCTGGCCACGGACGGAATGCTGGTAAAGCGGCCGTTTGTCGTGGACGGGGATCTGGTGTTGACCGGATTCCGGGAAGCAGAATGGAAGGAAAAATTAATTTAGTACAAGGAGGACGAATATGAGCAGAGTAAATTTTGGAGCAAAGCCGGTAATGTATCCCATGCCGGTGCTGATCATTGCAACGTATGACGAAAATGGAGTACCTGATGCCATGAACGCAGCATGGGGAATCATTACGGACATGAATGAGATCTCCATCAGTATGTCAGAGCATAAGACCACGGAGAATCTGGCAAAGACCGGAGCATTTACCGTAAGTATCGGAACCGAAGATACCGTGGTAGCCTGCGACTATGTGGGCGTGGAATCTGCGAAGAAAGTACCTGATAAATTCTCAAAGTCCGGTTTCCATGCAGCCAAGAGTGATTTTGTCAATGCACCGTTGATCGATGAACTTCCTATGGCGCTGGAATGTAAGGTGAAAAGTTTTGAAGACGGCATTCTGGTGGGCGATATCGTCAACGTCAATGCGGACGAAAGCATCCTGACGGATGGCAAGATCGATCCGAAGAAATTGAAGCCAATCAGCTATGATCCTGTGAATAATACTTATCTTGCAATGGGAGATAAAGTAGGAAATGCTTTTAAAGACGGTTTGAAATTGAAATAGTAAGATCAAAGAACGCAGGAGGTCTAACCCTCCTGCGTCTCCATCTCATCGGTGGTAGAGCGGATATGTTCTACCGCCGTTTTTACTTGTTCTGCGTAATCCAGGTTGTTCTGGCTCATGGTGTGTACCTGCTCGGCATTGGCGGTAACTTCTTCGGTTACAGCGGACAGATGGGAGATGTTTTCCATAATTTTATTATTGGATTCTGACAATCCCAGAATGTGGTGATTTACTTCTTCTACCTGGGAAGCCAGTGCTTCCATATTTTTGTTCAGCTGTTCGAAAGTCTCGGAAGCGGCCAGTATCTTTTCGCCCTGCTGTTCGGTAGCTTCGATGGAACCGTTGATAGTGTTGACTACCATGTTGGCATTGGTATTCAGATCGTTGGTAATCTTGGTGATCTCTTCGGTAAAACTCTTGGTCTGCTCTGCCAGCTGACGGATCTGCTGTGCTACAACAGCGAAACCGCGTCCGGCTTCACCGGCACGGGCACTTTCGATGGAAGCGTTCAGAGCTAAAAGATTTGTTTGACCGGAGATTGCCATGATGCTTCCGGCGATAGTTTCTACCTCTTTTGTCTTTTCCTGTAATTTTGCCATGGCGTCGGTGACGGAATGGTTGGTATCCTTGATCATGGCGGACTGCTGTTTTAAGGATTCCATAGCAGCCATGTTCTTACGGATGCTTTCGTTAGAATCTTGGGCGATCTGCACCATCTGCTCGGAGATATGACTGGTCTGCTCGATAGCATTCTGAATCGTACCGGTCATCTGACTCTGCTCTTCGATGCTGGTGGCAGTCATATTGGTGGCATCGGAGATCTCCTGCATGCTGTTGGCAACGGATTCCGTCGTCTGTACCAGCTGGTTCATAAGATCTGTGGTTTTGGTGGTCTCCTGATGTACGGTCTGGGATACGTCCAGAATATTATCCAGTACTTCTTTTACATGGTTATGTTCTTCCCGGGAAGAACCGATGGCGTCATTATTAAAAAGTATTGTGATCTTACCGGTCTCCAGAATAATAATTCCGATCAGGAATACCAGCAGGGTAGAGCAGACGGCATTCACATCCTGACCGTAGATTCCCTTCGTAGCCTGAACGATCATGACGATCAGGTAGAGCACGAATAATCCCACAGCGGTTTTCTTCAGAGATTTTTTCTCATAATAAGGAATCTGTAATATGAAAATGGCGATCAGCGCATAGTGAATGAAACTTGCATCTGTCTGTAAACCGACTAACAGATACTCAATGCCGATCTCGATGGTAGCGAAGACTTTTAATAGTCGTGTCGCCTTATTTAGAAGGTGTGTCACGACATTTACCACACAGAAAACGGCGATCAGAATGGTATTTGCGTATGTAACAATGGGTGCAATGTTGTGATTTGCCAGTTTTAACCACAGATAAAATAGGAACACGATCGCCAAAAGCGAAGTAGCGATAATATAGAACCGGTTCATTCTGATATTGCGTTCCGAAGTATCCGTATAACGATATTTATTATTTTCTTTCATATTCATAAGTTCCCTCCCTTTTCTATTGATACTATTTTAATTGTAACTGCTTTCATCAATTTTTTCTACATTTTTGTTCCATTTTTTAAAAAAATATGGAAATAAAAAAAACAAATTGATACTGATTTTCAATACCAAATGCGCTATAATACTTCTGTTACAACACAGAACATTAAAATGTTGAGATACGAAAGGATACAGAAGTGTTATGACACTGAAAGAATTGGAAATCGGTAAAAGCGCCGTGATCGAAACCGTCGGTGGTTCCGGAGAACTCAGACAGCATTTCCTGGATATGGGTATGATCCCGGGAGCGGAGGTGACGGTGGTAAAGCTGGCTCCGATGGGTGACCCCATGGAATTGCAGGTGCACGGCTATGAACTAACGTTGCGTTTGGCGGAAGCGGATCAGATCGAGATCGCACCTATATCGAAGAGAACAAGAGAACATAAAGGGCTGGACCGGGTGACGGATGCGGAGCACCCGGGATTAGGTGAGGATGGAAAATACCATTCGAAAAAAGATGAGAATCCTCTGCCGGAGGGAACGATATTAACGTTTGCCCTGGCGGGAAATCAGAACTGCGGCAAGACTACACTGTTCAATCAGCTCACCGGCTCGAATCAGCATGTGGGAAATTTCCCCGGAGTTACCGTAGACCGTAAGGACGGTTCCATCAAGGGGTATCCGGATACTTTGGTGACAGACCTGCCCGGTATTTATTCCATGTCCCCTTATAGTAGTGAAGAGATCGTATCCCGTAATTTTATCCTGTATGAGAAACCCAGAGCTATCATTAATATCGTGGATGCCACGAATATCGAGCGTAATCTGTATCTGACCATGCAGTTGTTGGAAATGAACATTCCCATGGTCGTAGCCCTGAACATGATGGATGAAGTCACCGGCAATCACGGTTCCATCGATGTGAATGCCATGGAGGCATTCCTTGGAGTACCCGTAATCCCCATTTCTGCTGCGAAAAACGAAGGTGTGGACGAACTGATCCGCCATGCAGTCCATGTCGCAAAATATCAGGAACGGCCGCTGCGGCAGGATTTCTGCGATAAAAACGATCATGACGGTTCCGTACACCGCTGCATCCATGCGGTGGGGCATCTGATCGAGGATCATGCGGAAGCAGCAAAGTTGCCCCTGCGTTTCGCAGCCAACAAAGCCATTGAAGGAGACCATCTGATCCTGGAGAAGCTGCAGCTGGATGAAAATGAAAAAGAAATGCTGGAGCATATTGTCTGCCAGATGGAGACAGAGCGTGGTGTGGACCGGAGTGCGGCTATCGCGGACATGCGGTTTGATTTTATCGAGAGATTATGTGAACAGACGGTAGTAAAGCCGAAGGAAAGCAAAGAACGGATCCGCAGTGAGAAGATCGATCGGATCCTTACCGGAAAATATACGGCAATCCCTTGTTTTATTGTGATCATGATATTGGTGTTTTATTTGACATTTAATGTGATCGGAGCCTGGCTGCAAGGGCTTTTGGAACTGGGAATCGGAAAATTGACGGAGATCACCGATGCGGCATTGACGGCAGCTCATGTCAACAGTGCGGTCCAAAGCCTTGTAATAGACGGTATCTTTACCGGTGTGGGCAGTGTACTGAGTTTCCTGCCTATTGTGGTGACCTTGTTTTTCTTCCTTTCACTTATGGAAGACAGCGGTTATATCGCCCGTGTGGCGTTCGTTATGGATAAGCTGCTTCGAAAGATCGGTCTGTCCGGACGAAGCATTGTGCCGATGCTGATCGGGTTCGGATGTACGGTCCCGGCAGTCATGGCTACGAGAACGCTGACCAGTGAGAGAGACCGTAAGATGACGATTCTGCTGACACCATTTATGAGCTGCTCCGCAAAATTACCGATCTATTCGTTCTTCGTGAGCGTATTTTTCCCGGGAAAAGGCGGACTGATCATGTCGGCATTGTATCTGTTTGGTATCCTGATGGGAATTCTGGTAGCATTTTTATACCGGGGAACATTGTTCAAAGGAGAACCGGTGCCTTTTGTAATGGAACTGCCGAACTACCGTCTGCCGGGAGCCAAAAATGTAGGGCAGCTGTTGTGGGAAAAGGCAAAAGACTTTTTACAGAAAGCATTCACTGTGATCTTCATTGCTACCATCGTGGTGTGGTTCCTGCAGAGCTTTGATCTGAAACTGAATCTCGTTGAGGATTCGGCAAACAGTATGCTGGCTATGGTATCCGGTCTGCTGGTACCGCTGTTTCGACCGCTCGGTCTGGGTGACTGGCGGATCTGTACCTCTCTGATCAGCGGATTCATGGCGAAAGAAAGTGTGGTAGCAACCCTGGAAGTATTGTTCGGCAGCAGCATTGCCACGGTACTTACCCCGTTGACAGCCGCTACATTACTGGTATTCAGTCTGTTGTATACTCCCTGCGTGGCTGCCATCGCTTCTGTCCGCAGAGAACTGGGTGGAAAATGGGCCATCGCCGTGGTACTCTGGCAGTGTTTTGTGGCATGGGTGGCAGCCTTCCTGGTACACAGTATCGGAATGCTTCTGGGATGAAAATTCCTCGATAAGCGAATATTGGATAGAAGTGTGGGAGTGCGCAGCACGAAACAATTCGTAGGAATTAAAGGTGGGGCTTTTGCCCCCGACATTCATATATAATAGAAAACCTGCAGGGGATTATTCCTCCTGCAGGTATTTTATTACACATTTCAGCTCCGGAGAGATCCATTTGTTCCTATGATATAAAAGCTGCCGCCAGATATCCGGCTGAATCTCCGTCATGGGGAGACTGATGAGATTTCCCTTTGCCAGATCTTCTGCTATAACGAACTCCGGCAGATAGGAGATGCCGAGACCCTGACACAGAAGATTGCGGATCAGCTGGGTATCACCCACCTCCATGATAGGCATTGTCTCCTTGCCGTTTTGGGAGAGCAGATCATCCAGTGCAGCCCGGTAACTCATGTTTTTCTCTGTCAGGATCAGCGGATATTCCAGAATCTGTTCCAGAGTGACCTGAGTCTGTCCGGCTAAGGGGTGACCGGCACCGGTGACGAAGTGAATATCCACCGGAGCTTCGAAAGCGGTCACATAATTGTGATTAAAAATACGGCGGTCCAGCGTGTATACAATGTCCACTTGATTCTGTCCCAGCATCTGGAACATTTCGTCAGTACTGGTAGCAATGATCTTCAGGCGGATGCCCGGATATTTTTCATGAAAATCCTTAAAACGGCTGTGAAATTCCCAGCTGGCCAGGGACTCTGCAATGGCGATCCGCACCAGACCCTCCGGGGCGGTATTACCGCTGATGTGGGTGGCTTCCGCAGCAAGCCGCAGGATCTGCTGGGCCAGGGGTAACAGCTTCTCCCCTTCGTTGGTCAGGGTTACGGTATGACCGATGCGCTCGAACAGTGGGATCGACAACTCTTTTTCCAGCTGTTTGATCTGAAAAGACACGGTGGACTGGGTGTAGCCCAGGCGCTGTGCCGCCAGTGTAAAGCTCTTCAGTTCGTTCACCATAACAAAGGTTTCCAGATTTTTGACATCCATAAAATAATTGCACCTTCTCGATTGAATTATTCGATCAATATGATAAAAATAATTTGTTTTTCAAATATTTATGAAAATTATATAATGAAAAAATAAGGCTGTCAATGTGAAAAGATGGCGGAAATATGGGAAAACAGCAAAAATATATGTCGTATCCCATGTTTAGAATAAGTAGTTTTGGGAAGGATCATGGGTATGGAAAACAGAGAAAGACTGGGGAGTCGTTTGGGATTTATCATGCTGTCGGCGGGGTGTGCCATCGGCTGCGGAAATGTGTGGAAATTCCCGTGGATGTGCGGGCAGAACGGTGGCGGAAGCTTCATGCTGATCTACGTGATCTGCCTGATCGTGCTGGGCCTGCCCACCATGATCATGGAATTCTCCGTGGGGCGTGCGGCGCAGACGAGTCCACTTTATATGTATCGGAAATTATCCGGCGGCAGGGGCAAATGGAATCTGTGGGGCATCGTCTGTCTCATCGGAAACATTGCGCTGATCGCTTTCTATGCGGTGGTGTCCGGATGGATCCTCTATTATTTTGTAAAATTTCTGACAGGGCAGAATCAGGATTTCGGATTTGAAAAAATGATCACGACGCCCTCGGTGAATGTGACATATCTGTTGTTCACCTTACTGATCGCTTTTGTCATTTTAAGCTTCCATCTGCAGGGTGGGCTGGAACGTATTACCAAATATATGATGTCAGCCTTGATCGTGCTGATGTTGGTGCTGGCGGTGCACAGCTTTACACTTCCGGGAGCAGGAGAGGGATTGAGCTTCTATCTGATCCCTCATTTTTCCAAAATCACAGGTTCTGTGGTGGTGGGCGCCATGAATCAGGCATTTTTCACCTTGTCCGTGGGAATGGGCGGTATGGCGATCTTCGGAAGTTATATCGGCAAGGACCGTTCTCTCATGGGAGAGTCTATCCATATTATTATCCTGGATACACTGGTGGCAGTGATTGCCGGTATCATTATATTTCCGGCATGCTTTACTTATGATGTGGAAGTGACGGCGGGTCCCAGCCTTCTGTTCGATACTATGGCGACAGTATTTAACAACATGGCAGGCGGCAGATGGTGGGGAACCTTATTTTTCCTGTTCATGGTGTTCGCAGCCATGTCCACAGTGCTGGGCGTGTGTGAAAATATTCTGGCCATGGTCCGGGAACTGACCGGATGGTCGAGACCGGTAGGATGTATCGTCTGCGGTGTGGGAACGTTTCTGTTGGCATTGACAACGGCGTTGGGCTTCAGCGTGATCCATTTTCAGCCCTTTGCGGCGGGAACGACCTGGCTGGACTTCTGGGATTTCCTGGTGTCCAACAATATCATGCCCATAGGTTCGATCCTGTTGGCAGTATTTTGCTGTTATAAGGTCGGCTGGGGATGGGACAAATTCCTGGAGGAAGCCAACGAGGGAAAAGGATTGAAAGTGCAGCATTGGATGAAGCCGGTGTTCAAGTATTTTGTTCCGGCGGCAGTGCTGTTCATCTATGTGTACGGAATGGTAAATTTTGCGTGGAAATAGGAGAAATGAGATCAAGATAGGAAGAGACAAACGACGGTGGGGTGAGAACTCTGCCGTTTTTGTGTATAGGATGAGCAGGGAAGCGGTTGCACCGAGACTCAAAATTGGGTAGTATGTAATTATTCAGAGGTGGTTTTGTGAATAGTTATGGCAGTATAAAGAATAGAAGCAGGAGACATCTATGACAGAGCAGGAGATCCGGACGATATTGAACAGACAAAGAGAATATTTTGCTACGGGAGCCACACTTTCCCGGAAATTTCGGGCAGAACAGCTGGGAAAATTAAAGGCCTCCCTGCAGCGCCATGAAGAGGAACTGAATGCTGCACTGCAACAGGATCTGGGAAAAAGCCGGATGGAGAGCTATATGTGCGAGATCGGACTGACGCTCTCGGAGCTGACCTGGATGCAGAAACATCTGCGGGGGCTGATGCAGGAAAAGAGAGTGCCGACACCGCTGTCACAGTTCGCAGCGATAAGCTTTCGCTCTCCGTCACCCTATGGCACCGTGCTGATCATGAGCCCCTGGAATTACCCGGTGTTACTGACGCTGGATCCGCTGATCGATGCCATAGCTGCCGGAAATACGGCGGTGGTGAAGCCCAGTGCATATGCTCCGGCGACGGCAGCTGTGCTGAAAAATATTCTGGAAGAATGTTTTCCGATAGAATACGTGGCTGTGATCACCGGTGGCAGAACGGAGAATCAGGCATTATTGCAGCAGCGGTTTGATATGATATTTTTCACCGGAGGCAAGATCGTGGGACGGGAGGTGCTTAGAAGTGCCGCGGAATACTTGACCCCGGTGACGCTGGAGCTGGGTGGGAAAAGCCCCTGCATCGTGGATGCTACGGCAAAGATCCCGCTGGCGGCCCGGCGGATCGTGTTCGGAAAATATCTGAATTGCGGGCAGACCTGCGTGGCACCGGATTATGTGTTGTGTGATGTCAGGATCCGCGACCGATTGGTGGAAGCTATCCGGGAGGAGATCGCGAGGCAGTTTGGAGAAGATCCCCTGCAAAATCCGGATTATGGAAAAATCATCAACGAAAAGCATTTTCACAGACTGCTGGGGCTGATGGATGCGGAAAAGACCGTCTGCGGCGGGCAGTATGACGAAAAGACTTTGCGGATTGCTCCCACAGTGATGACGGATGTGACCTGGGAAGATGCCGTGATGGGAGAAGAAATCTTCGGACCGATCCTGCCGGTGCTGACGTATAATGCACATGATGCAGAGAAAGGTGTTGCACAAAATGATTTTTGCAGGGATGCTTCCGGGACGCATGCAACCACGGGAGACTTTGTGGATTGGGCAATCCGCTGTGTGGAGGAACATCCCCATCCTCTGGCTCTGTATTTTTTCAGCGAAGACAAAAAGGCCCAGAGGCGGATCCTGAACTATTGCCATTTTGGCGGAGGCTGCATCAACGACACCATCATTCATCTCGCCACCAGCGCCATGCCCTTTGGCGGCGTGGGCGAGAGCGGCATGGGCGGCTACCATGGACGCGCCGGATTCGAGACTTTCAGCCATTATAGAAGTATTGTGGATAAAAAGACATGGATGGATCTGCCGATACGGTACCAGAGGTATGATGAGATGAAAGAGAAGATGTTACGGAGATTTTTGAAGTAACGTCATCCTAAAATAGAAGTTATGTCCTGAAAAGTGTAAGATAACATTGGAGTACGTCCTGAAAAGTGTAGCGTATAGTTCATATTACGTCCTGAAAAATGTAATGGCAGGGTATTTGTGGGAAATAATATCGAAATCGAGAAGGAAAGAAGGTAATCACATGAACTTTAACAAACAAAAATGCATTACGGCAGTGATTTTGCTGTTGGTCGCTATTCTATCCATAACCGTTATCGGAAAATACGCCTCCTCCCCGGAAAATCACCAGAAAACCATAGCCTCTCTGGATGAGAAAAAACAGACGGTCATGGAGCTGACGGCGGCATCCACGGTGACTTCGGCGCTGATCACATTGCTTCCGGGAGACACGGCAACGCCCATTGCGGAGAAAATGGCAGATGTCAGCGGATACCTGCTGGTGGTCCTTTGCGCTATCTATCTGGAAAAATATCTTGTGACGATTACCGGCTATGTGGCATTTACCTACCTGATTCCGATTGCCTGCGGTTTGTGGATATTCAATCTGATTTTTGCAAATGCCACCGTGCGAAAACTGGCGACAAAGCTTGCGGTGTTCGGCTTGGCGATCTCCTTCGTGGTTCCTGCCAGTGTGAAGATCTCCGACCTCATCGGTGACACCTATCAGGCCCAGATCGAAGCAACCATTGAAGATGCCAAGAACACACAGAGCATATTGGAAAACAGTGGCGTGGTGGATGATACCAATGCGACGGAAACAACCGGAACAACAGAAGCTTCTGAAACTGTTACGGGTAATGTGCAGGAGAAGGAAAACAATAACTCCGGATCTGTCTCAAACATTTTCGACTGGGCAAAAGACGCTATTTCCGGCGCTAAAGATTCGGTGGCAAATGTTGTGGAAAATGTGACAATTTCTACCGAAGAACTGGTACAGAAGGTGGAGAATTCCCTGAATCACTTTATTGAGGCGGTTGCCGTGATGATCATCACTTCCTGCGTGATTCCGATGCTGGTGCTGTTACTGTTCTTCTGGATGGTGAAGATCGTGCTGGATGTGGATCTGAGTGGCGTGAAGATCAAGGGGATGCTGCCGGAGCGGAAGGAATAGATTGTAGGAAAGAGGGGAAGAACATGGAATACCTTGCACACATTGATGGGGACAGAGAGCAATCAGTAAAAGAACATTTACAGGGAACCGCAGAGCTTGCAGAAAAATTTGCTGCAAAATTCAGGAAAGCGGACTGGGGATATTGTTGTGGAATGTTACATGACATTGGAAAATATTCCGCGGAATTTCAAAAGAAGATCAAAGAAAATCTGGATATCCGGGTGGATCATTCCACTGCCGGGGCGAAGGTCTGCGAAAATTTAGATGGCTGCTATTGGCTTCTGACTTACTGCATAGCAGGGCATCATGCAGGGTTGCCGGATCTGGGACGAGAGGGATTACCGTCCTCTTTACTGGGGAGACTTAAGAAAAGGTTGTGCGATTACAGTGCGTATGAAAAGGAAATAGAAATCCCTCAAATTACCACACCACCCATTGCCATGAATCCGGAAAAGGATCCAAACTTTGCGCTGAGTGTATTTATCCGCATGCTGTATTCCTGCCTGGTGGATGCCGATTTTCTGGATACAGAACAGTTTATGAACAACGGAACGGTTCAAAGGGATTCCGGAGAGAGCATGGATGTTCTTTTGGAGAAATTGCAAAATTACACAGCAAAATGGCTTATAAATCGGAATGATACTACGATTGATGGAAGACGATCTGAAATTCTCCGGAACTGTCTGGAAATGGGAAAGTCCTCCAAAGGATTGTTTCAGCTTACGGTACCCACCGGTGGTGGCAAAACTGTGGCTTCTCTGGCATTTGCGTTGCAGCATGCGGTGGAGAACCATATGGACCGTGTGATTTATGTGATTCCCTATACCAGTATTATCGAGCAGAATGCGCAGGTGTTCAGGGAAATCCTGGGTAGTGAAAATGTGTTGGAAAATCACAGCAATGTAGACTATGAGAGCTCGGAAGAGTTCAAACCCATGCAGTTGGCGGCGGAAAACTGGGATAAACCGGTGGTGGTTACCACAAATGTCCAGTTTTTTGAATCCCTGTATGCCAATAAGTCCTCCAAATGCAGGAAATTACATAATATAGTAAACAGTGTCATCATATTCGATGAAGCGCAGATGCTTCCTCCAAATTATTTGAAACCGTGCATGGCAATGATAGAAGAACTGTTGCAGCAGTATGGAACAAGTATTGTACTGTGTACGGCGACGCAGCCGGCATTACAGCAGTTTCTGCCTGAAAAGTATGTTGCCCGGGAATTATGCCCACGGAGAGAGGAACAATTTCGATTTTTTGAAAGGGTAACCTATCAGAATATTGATACCGTCACGGAAGAGGAAATGGCGGAGAAACTACAGCAGGAGTGGCATGCACTGTGTATCGTGAACACGCGAAAAAGAGCACAGCGGCTTTACGAACGGCTGCAGGGAGAGGGCGTTTATCATTTATCAACCACCATGTATCCGGCGCATAGAAGACGAGTGCTTGCGGAGATTGGGAAACGACTCAAGGATGAAACAGGGAAAAAATGCATCGTCATTTCGACCAGTCTCGTGGAAGCCGGAGTGGATCTGGATTTTACTTCGGTATATCGGGAACTAGCCGGTGTGGATTCCATTATTCAGGCAGCAGGACGTTGTAATCGAAATGATAAAAGAGGAAAGGAAGAGAGCATTGTCCGCATCTTCCAGTGGGAAGACAAGGAAAGGGTATCCGGACAGCGGCAACAGATCGACACGACGAAAAATCTGCTAGCGGAGGGCAGAGATATTACTGCACTGGATAATATCACAGAATATTTTCGGAGACTATATCGCATCAAGGGCGAAAGCCTGGATATGAAGAAAATTCTGGAGAAATTTGATGGTGGAGATTATCAATTTGCGACGGTTGCGAAAGATTTTAAGCTGATTGAAGAAAATACGGTTACGGTATATATCGACCAAGAACCGGAAGCGAAGGCTCTTTTGCAGGAAATTCGGCAGCAGGGACTGACAAAGAGCCGTATGCGAAAAGCAGGGCAATATTGTGTAAGTGTTCGGAAAAAAGGGGAATATGAGAAACGGAATATGTTGTTTGAAGAAATGCGTGATGCGGGGATGGTAGAAGCTGTAGATCTGGGTGCGCAGGATTTTTATGTGCTGACGCAGGAGGAACAATACCGGGAAGACACCGGATTGAAACTGGAAGTGGAATTGGGTGGAATGATGATGTTTTAATATTGCAGGAAATGGAAGTAGCGGTACACGATGGAAAAGTGTACCGCTACTCTTGTAAGTTAATGAAAATTACAATTATTTCAATCCACAGGATATACCTGACATTGAAAGTATAACATATAATTCAAAAAAATCTAATAGTTTTAGCAATAATTTCAATTGAAATTATCATTACGAATAAAAATAGGCATTGCAAATATATTAGACTTGTAGTATAGTGAATTTGTCAGATAAATACAGATAAACTAAAATATTGTCATATCATATCTGCGAAAAGACAGTATTTTACAAAGGGGGTATTATTGTCAGACAGAAAATAGTACTACAAAGGAACAGTAAACGGGAACAGCGCTTTAATTGTGGAAAGAAGGTGGAATAAATGGGAGTCGGAGTAAAAGTAAATGTATGGGGAGACTATGCATTGTTTTCGAGACCCGAACTCAAAGTTGAACGCTACAGCTATGACATCATCACGCCCTCAGCGGCACGCGGTATTTTGGAAGCCATTTACTGGCATCCGGGAATGCGGTGGATCATCGACAAAATCTATGTCAAAAACCCTATCCAATTTACAAGTGTACGACGAAATGAAGTAAAAGGCAAGATCCTGGCAAGCAATGTATTGCAGGCATACAACGGTGCAGACAAAACATTGTATATTAGTACGAAGGAGGACATTGTACAGAGAGCATCACAGCTGCTCTGCAATGTAAGCTACACCATCGAAGCTCATTTTGAAATGACAGAGAAAGCCAACGCTTCTGATAATCCCGGAAAATTTAAGGACATTATCATGAGACGGCTGCGTAAAGGAGAATTTTATTATATGCCATACTTCGGTTGTAGAGAATTCTCGGCGCATTTTGCTCTCTGCGAGGAAGAAGAAATTCATACCGCCTATGATGTAGTAGAAGAAAAAGATCTTGGCATCATGCTGTTTGACATGGATTACAGTGATCCGGAAAATATCCAGCCTATGTTTTTCCGGGCAATAATGCGTCACGGCGTGGTGGATCTGAGAGATTGCGAGGTGCTGCGATGATACTACAGGCACTGGTAAAATACTATGAAAATCTGGCAGAACAGGGGAAAGTATTCAGGTTGGGATGGTGCCATGCGAAAGTGTCCTATGAAATCAATTTGTCTTCGGAGGGGGATATCATAGGTATTACTTCCCGAAAAATAGAGGATATGCGTGGTAAGAAAGTAGTCTGGGTACCGGCAAATCTCGTCGTGCCGGAGATGGTGACCAGATCTTCCGGTGTGGCAGCTAATTTTCTGTGCGACAATTCCAAGTATATGCTGGGTATTGACGCAGATGGAACGAACTCACGTGTAGTGGATTGCTTCCAGGCGACGAAAGAAAAGCATGGACAGATTCTGCAATCTGCACAGGGAAAAACAGCCCGGGCAATTTTAGCCTATTTTGAAAAATGGGATCCGCAGAAAGCATCAGAACATCCTGTGATTCGGGAAAACTGGGAAGAATTGACAGAAGGCGGCAATCTTATTTTCTCTGTGGAAGGGCAGGAAGCACAGGAAGATCCGGAGATTCGAGACTGTTGGGAAAACTATCGGGCGCGGAATGGTGGAGAAGATAACGGCATTTGCCTGGTTACCGGTAAAAAAGCCGAGATATCACGAATCCATAAAGCAATCAAAGGAGTACCCGGGGCACAGTCCAGCGGAGCAGCGCTGGTATCATTCAATGCACCGTCATTTGAGTCTTATGGAAAGGAACAGAGTTATAATGCACCGGTGGGAAAATATGCGGAATTTGCATATACCACGGCACTGAATTATCTGCTGTCCCAGCGGGATTACACCTTTTCCCTGGGGGATTCCATGATCGTGTACTGGGCAGAAAGCGGTAAAGAGCAGTATCAGAAGTGTTTTCTGAATATGTTTAAACCCACGAAAGATAATCAGAAAAAACTGAAGGACATTTTCGATAGCCTGAAAGAAGGCACCAGGGTTTACTTAGAAGATGCGGAGATGGATCCGAAACAGAATTTTTACATACTGGCGCTGGCACCAAATGCAGCACGATTGTCGGTCCGTTTTTTCTATGTAAATTCGTTTGGGAAAATCATACAGAATATAGCAGACCATTATGAGCGGCTCAAGATTGTAAAACCGGCATGGGAAGAACAGGATTATCTGGGGATTCGTGACATGCTGAATGAAACCGTGAATCAGAAATCAAAAGATAAGACACCGGTTCCGAACATGGCAGCCCTTGTATTGCAGGCGATTCTGTCGGGCGGACGATATCCGGCAAGTCTGTATACCTACACACTGATCCGCATTCGGGCAGAGTGCGGTAACGTGAACTGGAAACGTGCTGCTATCATCAAAGCATTTTTGATCAAAAATTATAATTGTATGAAAGGAGAAAATCTCATGGGATTGAACGAAGACCGCAATGATATAGCCTATGTATTGGGAAGATTGTTTTCCGTATTGGAAAGCATACAAAAAGAAGCAAACCCGACAATCACTACGACAATTCATGACCGCTACTTTAATTCCGCATGTGCTACGCCGGCAGTTATTTTCCCGGTGTTGCTCAAACTGAAAAACAGCCATATGAAAAAGTTGGAACGGGATAAAGGCGGAGCGAAAGTCTATTACGAAAAAGAAGTTGGGAAAATTATGGGCAAATTTGACGATTTCCCGAAACGCTTATCCCTGGAACAGCAGGGGCAGTTTGCACTTGGCTACTATCATCAACAGCAGGAAAAATATAAAAAAGGGGAGGACAAATAAATGAGTGAAGCTATTAAAAACAGATATGAGTTCGTAGTATTATTTGATGTGGAGAACGGTAATCCCAATGGAGATCCTGATGCGGGCAATATGCCAAGAGTCGATCCAGAGAGCGGACTGGGCTTGGTAACGGATGTCTGCCTGAAACGTAAGATCCGCAATTATGTCGAGACCGTAAAAGAGGATGCTCAGGGATATAAGATTTACATCAAAGAAGATGTACCCTTAAATCGCAGTGACAGAGAAGCCTGTGCGGATATGGGAATCACCGAAACGGATGATAAAAAGGTGACAGAGGAACTTAAAAAGTTAAAGAAAAATGATCCCGGTGTAGATCTTAAATTGAAGGATTATATGTGCCGGAATTTCTATGATATCCGTACGTTTGGTGCCGTAATGACTACTTTTGTAAAAGCATCGTTGAACTGCGGTCAGGTGAGAGGACCCGTGCAGATTGGATTTGCCAGAAGTATCGATCCGATCATCAGCCAAGAAGTAACTATCACCAGAGTTGCCATCACCACAGAAAAGGACGCGGAAAACAAGAATACGGAAATGGGTAGAAAGACCATCGTTCCTTATGGACTGTACCGGGCAGAAGGCTATATTTCCGCAAATCTGGCGCGGAAAGTAACCGGATTTTCCGAAGACGATTTGGAATTGCTATGGGAAGCAATTCTTAACATGTTCGAGGTAGACCATTCTGCAGCGAGAGGCAATATGGCAGTGCGGGAACTGATTGTATTCAAGCATAGCAAAGAACTGGGAGACTGCCCGGCTTATAAATTGTTCGATGCCGTAGAAGTAAAGAGAAACGAGGGCGTGGAATATCCCAGAAAATATCAGGACTATACGGTTACCGTTCACGAGGAACAGATTCCTGATTCCGTGGAAGTAAGAAGGATGAATTAATGGAATATGCAGAAGATGATTATCTCATGATATCAGGGATCCAGCATTTCAGATTCTGCAAAAGACAGTGGGCGCTGATCCATATAGAGCAACAGTGGGCTGAAAATGAACATACGGTAATCGGTGAATTAATGCATAAGAAAGCACATGATCCATATCTTACCGAAAAAAGAAGAGACACAATCATAGCGAGAGCATTACCCGTGGCGTCCAGAGAAATGGGCGTCACGGGTGAGTGTGATGTGGTGGAATTCCATAGATGTGGGGATGGAATCCGCCTGCATGGGCACAGGGGCTATTTTTCGGTATATCCGATCGAATACAAGAAGGGAAAGCCGAAGATCACAGAGGAAGACAAATTACAATTAGCGGCGCAGGCAATGTGCCTGGAAGAAATGTTTTCCACACAGATTCCGGAAGGTGCACTCTTTTACGGAGAGACAAAACGGAGGGAAATCGTGGAGATCACGGAAGAACTTCGCAGCGAAGTGCGGGAGATGTTTCAGGAAATGCATCAATATTATGAACGGCGGTATACACCGAAAGTAAAGATGGGAAAGAACTGTACTTCCTGTTCTTTAAAGGAACTTTGTATGCCCAGACTCGCAAAAACCGGTTCGGTGAAAAACTATATGGATCAGGTACTTATGGAGGAAAACGTATGAAAAAATTATTGAATACGTTATATGTTACTTCCGAAAACAGTTATCTTGCTCTGGATGGTGAAAATATTGTAATTTATGATGACAAGAAAGAATTGGGCAGAGTTCCGCTGCATAATCTTGAGGAAATTGTATCATTCGGATATCGGGGAACCAGCCCGGCACTTATGGGTGCCTGTGCAGAACGAAATATTTCTCTGTGTTACATGACTCCCCAGGGAAAATTCCTGGCACGGGTCACCGGGAAAGTGCGGGGGAACGTGATTCTGCGGGAACAACAGTATGCCAGCAGCAAAGATGAACAGGTGGGATTGGAGATTGCTCAAAATTGTATCCTTGGAAAAGTACATAATGCCAGGTGGGTTCTGGAGCGGGCAGTCAGAGATCATAGTATGCAGATTGATGCAGAGCGGGTAAAAAAGGCATCTGAAATGCTGAAAAATTCTCTGATGTTGATTCAGAATAGCACATCCAGGGACGAACTCAGGGGATATGAAGGAGAGGCAGCCAGTATTTATTTTAGCGTGTTTGACGAATTGATTCTGCAGCAGAAAAAAGATTTTACATTTCAAGGCAGGAATAAAAGACCGCCCATCGATAAAATGAATGCAATGATGTCTTTTGTGTATACATTACTGACAAATATGGAAGCATCTGCACTGGAGTGCGTAGGGTTAGATCCCTGCGTGGGATATCTGCACACAGAGCGTCCGGGTAGAGCATCGCTGGCACTGGATATGATGGAGGAACTAAGATCCGTGCTGGCGGATCGCTTTGTGCTGTCGTTGGTAAATAAGCGGATGATCACAGCTAAAAATTTTACCCAAAAAGAAAACGGCGCGGTTCTTCTGGATGATGATGGACGAAAGGTAATACTGACGGAGTGGCAGAATCGTAAAAAAGAAACCATAACGCATCCCTATTTGCAGGAAAAAGTGGAATGGGGTATGGTTCCTTATGTACAGGCAATGCTGTTGGCACGATTCCTGCGTGGCGACTTGGACGGTTATCCTGCATTCCTGTGGAAGTGAGGTGCGATATGTTAGTATTGATCACATACGATGTCAACACAGAAAATGCGACCGGCAAAGCAAGGCTGCGAAAAGTGGCAAAGCAATGCGTCAACTATGGCAGAAGAGTTCAGAATTCCGTATTTGAGTGCATTTTGGATAATGCACAGAGCATTGCGTTGAAGGCAACACTTGAGGATATTATTGATATAGAAAAGGACAGTCTTCGATTCTACTATCTGGGCAATAAATATCAGACCAAGATTGAACATATCGGGGTAGACAGAGGAATCGCCCCGGATCAGACACTGATTTTGTAACTGATGCGAAAGCCAAGCATACATAAAATGCCTGGTGGATTCGCACCTTATAAATTATGCGATTTGTTGAAATAACATACAAAGATATTTTTAATTAAAATAATTTGTTGTTAAGATTAAATATTTTAGACAATTTTTGCTGAGAGAAAAGAGAACTTTTTGGCGAAAATTGCTGTCGCTCCCCTCGTGGGAGCGTGGATTGAAATAAGATCTGATGCAGATTTGTGTTAAAGATATGGACGTCGCTCCCCTCGTGGGAGCGTGGATTGAAATGGTTCCTGCTGCAATGCTGTTGGCACTGCCGGTTATCGTCGCTCCCCTCGTGGGAGCGTGGATTGAAATGACTCAGCGCCTCCACCCATACACGCTACAAATGTCGCTCCCCTCGTGGGAGCGTGGATTGAAATATTCCCAGACTGAGAAAGGATATATCTGCATCCGAGTCGCTCCCCTCGTGGGAGCGTGGATTGAAATTCTCCAGATAGTCCAACGTTTTTTCTGCGTTGGTGTCGCTCCCCTCGTGGGAGCGTGGATTGAAATTTTGCTTGACATAATACCGATCATCGTCATCATCGTCGCTCCCCTCGTGGGAGCGTGGATTGAAATTCCCTTTGCTGACACAATCGAGAAGTTCAGCAAGCTGTCGCTCCCCTCGTGGGAGCGTGGATTGAAATGAGGATATTCTAGGAGGTGACCGCAGTGCCGGATGTCGCTCCCCTCGTGGGAGCGTGGATTGAAATACATTTGCTACAGTATATCCATCTAACCCGTACCGTCGCTCCCCTCGTGGGAGCGTGGATTGAAATCTTATAAAGAAAAAGTCAACCATGTCTCTGGCAATCGTCGCTCCCCTCGTGGGAGCGTGGATTGAAATAGTACCCTCTCCCTCTCCGGCAACAATTGCCACAGTCGCTCCCCTCGTGGGAGCGTGGATTGAAATCGTTCAGAGCTGCTCTCAGTTCCTTATTCTTGAGGTCGCTCCCCTCGTGGGAGCGTGGATTGAAATAACAGTAGGCAGGGTCTTTACAATATCCATCTCAGTCGCTCCCCTCGTGGGAGCGTGGATTGAAATCTTTAATTCCTGAGTTTGCCATCAATCCAAGAGCGTCGCTCCCCTCGTGGGAGCGTGGATTGAAATATACCCTACGCACCAGATCAAACGCCGCCCGCAAGGTCGCTCCCCTCGTGGGAGCGTGGATTGAAATATCAAATTAACGTCTATGCACCGATCAATCTGAGTCGCTCCCCTCGTGGGAGCGTGGATTGAAATTCTGTTACGGTTGATTGTCTCATAAGCGTTGGCAAGTCGCTCCCCTCGTGGGAGCGTGGATTGAAATTGTGTCTGACGGTAAATTGTTAAGGTCTGCATCTAGTCGCTCCCCTCGTGGGAGCGTGGATTGAAATTGCTCACAATCTGTATTGTCTGCGTAGCACTGAAAGTCGCTCCCCTCGTGGGAGCGTGGATTGAAATATGTGATCGAGGAAGTTTTAGGAGAAACGGGTAATGGTCGCTCCCCTCGTGGGAGCGTGGATTGAAATAAAAATTGCCCACCGCAGGGCGGCGGCTGTCTCCGGTCGCTCCCCTCGTGGGAGCGTGGATTGAAATCGCTTGCACCGTCTCCAGGGCTTGGAGTTCTGCCCGTCGCTCCCCTCGTTGGAGCGTGGATTGAAATTCATTTTTGCCACCTTTTAACCTTTCTTTTTTTGTCGCTCCCCTCGTGGGAGCGTGGATTGAAATTGCATTGCAAAGAGGGTTCGACACCCAGTCTATCGTCGCTCCCCTCGTGGGAGCGTGGATTGAAATATCCATGTCAAGCTCAGACAGATCTCTGCTTGCCGTCGCTCCCCTCGTGGGAGCGTGGATTGAAATATGACAGAATCAATGTATGCCTGATTTCCGGTCTCGTCGCTCCCCTCGTGGGAGCGTGGATTGAAATACGGGAGATAAAGCAAGAGAGGGTACATTACCCGTCGCTCCCCTCGTGGGAGCGTGGATTGAAATAGTCGCTTTAAATTCGGACTGCCGAAAGACTGGAAGTCGCTCCCCTCGTGGGAGCGTGGATTGAAATCTCAAAGAGTGGGAATGACTTTACCTTGTGGTCTTGTCGCTCCCCTCGTGGGAGCGTGGATTGAAATAGAACTGTGACAACTGGAGTTACAAAGTGTATGCCGTCGCTCCCCTCGTGGGAGCGTGGATTGAAATTATCAAGAAATACACGAATGAACAGATCGATGAGCGTCGCTCCCCTCGTGGGAGCGTGGATTGAAATGATCCTAAAACAGCTCAGGTGGGCATGCTTGAGTCGCTCCCCTCGTGGGAGCGTGGATTGAAATTTGATAAAGGTATTCCATTATATAGCTCCAGTCACGTCGCTCCCCTCGTGGGAGCGTGGATTGAAATCGTCAATCATTGCTACGTTGCTAGCTGTCACAAGTCGCTCCCCTCGTGGGAGCGTGGATTGAAATTGGATCGGCTATCGATAACAGATACGGTAGACCCGCGTCGCTCCCCTCGTGGGAGCGTGGATTGAAATTCTACTGGGTGCAGTAGTAAGCGGAGCCGCCGCCGTCGCTCCCCTCGTGGGAGCGTGGATTGAAATATTTTCCACCGCCTTTTCTAACGACATATTAGTGTCGCTCCCCTCGTGGGAGCGTGGATTGAAATAGAAGAGGCTAAAAAAGCAGGATGGAAGTCTGGTGTCGCTCCCCTCGTGGGAGCGTGGATTGAAATGCATCTACGTTGCTATCGTCATACACTCCGGAATCGTCGCTCCCCTCGTGGGAGCGTGGATTGAAATGCTTGGTAGGTGTCACCGGCTTTATTTATTTGTGTCGCTCCCCTCGTGGGAGCGTGGATTGAAATATCTGATGTTAGACTGCGGACTCCGGCGTCAGGAGTCGCTCCCCTCGTGGGAGCGTGGATTGAAATCGTATCCGATTGGGGCACCGCTTGGTGCGTCCGTGTCGCTCCCCTCGTGGGAGCGTGGATTGAAATACTTAATATAAGCGTGTCAACGAACTACGAAACTGTCGCTCCCCTCGTGGGAGCGTGGATTGAAATTCCGCGGCAAATCTCCCGCATCGACGCTTATGGTCGCTCCCCTCGTGGGAGCGTGGATTGAAATCGCGTATAGTTTGCGTATACAGTCTATCAGACAGTGTCGCTCCCCTCGTGGGAGCGTGGATTGAAATACAACTCACTGGGTTTGTCCGCGTAAAAGATATTGTCGCTCCCCTCGTGGGAGCGTGGATTGAAATTTAAGGGTTTGGAACGCCGCAGAGCGGCAGAAAAGGTCGCTCCCCTCGTGGGAGCGTGGATTGAAATCATTATTCAGACGCCCAAGACAGATATACCGAAAACGTCGCTCCCCTCGTGGGAGCGTGGATTGAAATCTGCCGACGCAGGCCGCAATCAAGCATCAGGTGAAAGTCGCTCCCCTCGTGGGAGCGTGGATTGAAATCCTGGTCTTTTGATAAATGCGGACGAAGACCTTGTCGCTCCCCTCGTGGGAGCGTGGATTGAAATAAACTCCTCAGCAATCAACGCGTATACGTCAAGGCGTCGCTCCCCTCGTGGGAGCGTGGATTGAAATCGCTCGATTTAGTGCGGCTGTTGGGTGTATAGTGTCGCTCCCCTCGTGGGAGCGTGGATTGAAATACCTCGTCAGTATTCAACCGCTCACGCTTGTCATGTCGCTCCCCTCGTGGGAGCGTGGATTGAAATCAGACATATCCATCAAAGTCACCAGTAGCTAAACGGTCGCTCCCCTCGTGGGAGCGTGGATTGAAATCTGTCTCTGAAATGGTTGCCATCGGCTCTGCCTGGTCGCTCCCCTCGTGGGAGCGTGGATTGAAATGGAACTTCGGCAGCTTGTCACGGTAGAACACAAGTCGCTCCCCTCGTGGGAGCGTGGATTGAAATAATTGCTAAATTATACAAATATGTTCCCATATTTGTCGCTCCCCTCGTGGGAGCGTGGATTGAAATATTGACCAAATAGTTACTTCCCATGCTGGTCGTAGTCGCTCCCCTCGTGGGAGCGTGGATTGAAATTTCAGAGTCTATTGATCTCACCCGTTCTAGATATTGGTCGCTCCCCTCGTGGGAGCGTGGATTGAAATTCCCAATAAAATGGGATATATTTGTTGACATTCCCGTCGCTCCCCTCGTGGGAGCGTGGATTGAAATCTAGCATTTCCGGTACACCGTTCTCTCCCGCCATGTCGCTCCCCTCGTGGGAGCGTGGATTGAAATTCTCCACAAGTCCATGAAATCCTTGCCGTTACACGTCGCTCCCCTCGTGGGAGCGTGGATTGAAATAAGGTCTGTAAGATACAGAAGTTTCTGACTGTCAAGTCGCTCCCCTCGTGGGAGCGTGGATTGAAATTTGACATGAGCATTACTGAGAATATTGATAAGTTGTCGCTCCCCTCGTGGGAGCGTGGATTGAAATAATTACTTCAAGTTTTGGAATTTTGAGAGCACATGGGTCGCTCCCCTCGTGGGAGCGTGGATTGAAATGTTATGACAGGCATCAATACCCTCCTCTGAGCTGGTCGCTCCCCTCGTGGGAGCGTGGATTGAAATTTGAAATTGATAAGATCTGTATCAGGATTGAGCTCGTCGCTCCCCTCGTGGGAGCGTGGATTGAAATCGGAATCTTTTGGAGACGTGCGGGACTATAGCCGTCGCTCCCCTCGTGGGAGCGTGGATTGAAATATGTTGGAACTCCTTTTTATAGAATCTTTTGTCGTCGCTCCCCTCGTGGGAGCGTGGATTGAAATAATTGCTAAATTATACAAATATGTTCCCATATTTGTCGCTCCCCTCGTGGGAGCGTGGATTGAAATATGTAATGGTACACCCGGCTACCCATACGTAAAGTCGCTCCCCTCGTGGGAGCGTGGATTGAAATCCGTTAGCAAATGTCTGCAACGCTCGAAAGCTTGTCGCTCCCCTCGTGGGAGCGTGGATTGAAATTGTATTAAGTAAAGGGGAATCCTCCCCGGGGGAGGTCGCTCCCCTCGTGGGAGCGTGGATTGAAATCCTTGTATACATAACCGCGATTGATCCCCAGCTAAAGTCGCTCCCCTCGTGGGAGCGTGGATTGAAATATGTAATGGTATACCCGGCTACCCGTATACAAACGTCGCTCCCCTCGTGGGAGCGTGGATTGAAATCAAGAAAAAGTATACCATGTGGGTAAAGCAAGGGCGTCGCTCCCCTCGTGGGAGCGTGGATTGAAATCTTCTTTGATGTTAATATTGTTGTTTTTGACCTGGTCGCTCCCCTCGTGGGAGCGTGGATTGAAATTTGGAACCAGTATAGAATATTTTATGACCCGAACATGTCGCTCCCCTCGTGGGAGCGTGGATTGAAATTTGCGTTGGAACAGGTCAAAGACAAGGAAGAGCCGTCGCTCCCCTCGTGGGAGCGTGGATTGAAATATCTGCATTGAAGACTTTTTCTGCCGACATGGCGTCGCTCCCCTCGTGGGAGCGTGGATTGAAATCCCTCCGTATGGTTTTTTCTTTATCCTACCATAGTCGCTCCCCTCGTGGGAGCGTGGATTGAAATCGTAACAGATCCGGCATCTTGTACCAGATCGGAGTCGCTCCCCTCGTGGGAGCGTGGATTGAAATTTTGACAAGATCAAGGAACTGATCGACTTTGGAGCGTCGCTCCCCTTGCGGGAGCGACGATTGAAATAGAAAAGACAATCGTATATAATGTACTATATGATTACATAGAAGGAGGACATTTAATTGAGCAAGACGGTCAGGCAAAGCAATTGGGCAACGGAAACGCTTATGGAAGCCCCATTTTGGAGAAACGGAATGACACCGGAAGAATACGAGACGGAAAACAGATATTTGAGTAAAAAATTCTATAAGCAAAAAGATGGAAACTATATGCCACTTTGGATGCAAGAAGAGAACATGAAAGAATAATTAGTTCTTTGGATTTTTTTATTTACAGACAAGAAATGCTTTATATTGAAAGCAAAACAGATTGTAATAATTTCTTATACTATTCTATTTTATGTCTGATATCGTATGTTGTGTTGATAACTATGATGTCTTTAGAAATTGGTTTTAACAGAATCCATTTATATTTCCTATGTAACAATTTGAATTTTTAATGTTATGTCACGTGAATTTTTGTGTAAAATTGTGTATTTTACTATTGATTTTGTGTATAATTGTGTATAATATAAAAGGAGAAAAGAATGCATCCACGAAAGAAAACAATTAAAGAATTGGAAAAGAACGGTTTTATTTTTAAAAGACATGGAGCAAGTCATGATTTGTATTTTCAACCGAATACCAAGCAGACAATTCCTGTAAAATGTCATGATTTTAATGAAAATGATATGCGCTATATCTTCAAAGAAGCAAATATAGAAGGAGGCAAATGACATGCAATACACATATACCGCTGTTATTACTGAAAAAGACGGCACTTTCTATGCGAAGGTTCCGGATGTGGACGGATGTATTACAACAGCACCGACTTTGACAGAAGCGATTGCACTTATCACAGATGCACTGAATCTTTGTCTTGTTGGTCTGGAAGATGGAGAAATTACTCCGAATGAGCCTACACCGCAGGCAGAGATTCCTCATTTACCGACAGATATTCTTACGATCATCCAGGCAGATACGATTAAATATCGCAGCATGACTGACACCAAGGCGGTCCGAAAAAATGTCTCGCTTCCGGCATGGATGTCTAAACTTGCCGATAAACGTGGGATCAACTGTTCAAAAGTATTGCAGGAAGCACTTACTACCAAACTTTTATAAAATCAGTATTTTTACAAAGGAGGCCTCCCTATGTCCCACCCCATCCAATCCGAAGCCCATCTCACGACTTTTGAAGCCATCAGCATGATCGTCGGCAACAGCATCGGCACGGGCATCATTGCCGTTCCGTATCTTGCCACGAAGAACAGTATGCTGGATGTCGTGTGGATGGTATTGATTGCATATTGTGTGAACGTGATTCTGCACCTGATCATTGCCGAGTTGTCCTATAACAACGGTGGCGTCCAGCTGGTAAAAAGTTTCGAAGGAGAGCTGTTCCACGGCACAATGAAACAGATCTTCAGCTGGGGCGTATTTATTGTCTACGGGCTGGCCATCATGATTGGTGTCAGCGGTAATATCAACGGTGGCGCCCAGATATTTGTGAACTGGTTCGGGATGCCCTTCGTGGCGGCGCAGATTTTGTACTATGTGATCGCCGGAGTCGTGGTGTTTATCGGCATGAAAGCAGTAGGAATCGCGCAGAAATACGCAGTCATCGTCCTGATGGGAATCGTTGCGGTGATGACGGTGGGTACTTTTCTGCATCCGCTGAATTCTTTGCAACGGGCACAGTTCCACTGGAATAATCTGCTAGCGCTGTACAGCATGGTGGTATTCGCAACTTCCGCCAATCAGGCAGTGATCCAGGTGGTGAAAGGCCTGGATGGCAACGCGAAACAGATCCGCCGCTCCATTTTCATCGGTTTTGGGCTTTCCTCAGTGTTTGTCCTGATCGTAACGGGCACGGTTCTCCTGGGAACCAAGGGAGCGCTGGAAAAAGAACTGGCATACATGCAGTTGGGAGAGAGTATCGGTACCTGGGCGATGATCCTGGCAGGCGTATTTTCCCTGTTTGCTTTACTTACCACGTTCTGGAGCAATACTCTCGCCCTCCGCGATGTGGTTCATGAGCAGATCGGCAGCGGCAACCGCATCAGCTGGCTGATCGCCACAGTTCCCTGCATCCTGTTTGCGGTGTTTGGTGTGAACAGCTTTATTGTTCTGACGCGGATTATGAGCGGTGTAGTGGTACTGGTGAGCATCATGCTGGTGTTGACGTACGGAAAATCCAGAAAAAAGGCGGGCAGCAGTCCTATCTGCGGTGTGATCGGCACGGTGCCTTTTCAGGTGCTGATGGTGATTTCAACAGTACTTTCTGCAATAGGAGCATTGATCCCGTTGAGTTAATCCCCAAAAAGAAAAGAGATTCTTATGTATACTTCCAAAAACTTTCAGATCCGGGACGAAGAGACTTTTTCCCTTTGCATCCCGACGGACAGAGATTATAAAATATTGCAGCTGACGGATCTGCACCTTGGGTTCGGCCTTTTTTCCGGGAAAAAGGACAAACTGGCTCTGGAAGCGGTGACGGAGCTGATCCACCGGACGGAACCGGATCTGATGGTCCTGACCGGAGATTCTGTTTTCCCGTTTTTCCCGAAAAGCGGTACCATGAACAACCGAAAGCAGGCAGAAAAACTGCTGGCATTTCTGGATGGTTTTCAGATTCCCTATACTCTGGTCTTTGGTAACCATGACTGTGAAATGGGCTCCACCTGCAATAAGGAACAGCTGGCGGAGATTTTCACTACGGGGAAATATGCCGTTTTTACCAAAGGAAGATATGAGCACAGTCCTCAGAATCCCATTACCGGCGTAGGGAATTTTGTAGTAGACCTCACAGATGATCAGGGAAAACTGTTACTTCCGCTGATTCTGCTGGATTCCAACATGTATGGTGACGGCTGGTTTTTCAGCGGTTTCGACCGGATCCATGAGGATCAGACGGACTGGTGCATGGAAAAACTGAACGAGAGAAAAGTGCCTGCCATGGCATTTTTCCACATGCCGCCCGCAGAATTTAAGGAAGCTTATGAGAAAATGAAATTGGGCGATCACAGCGTGATTTATGAACACGGCAGTATCGGAGAAAAGGACGAGTACTTCGGAATATCGAACCGACCGCCACATTTTTTCGAAAAAGCGGTGGATAACGGCTGGCTGAAATGGATATTCTGTGGACACGATCACCTGAATACATTATCCCTGATATATCAGGGCATCCGCATGACCTACGGAATGTCCATTGATTATCTGGGATATTCCGGCATTGCGAAGCAATATATCCAGCGTGGAGCTACGCTGATCACGAGGAAGACAGACGGGAACATAGATATCACTATGGTACCGTTGAAAACGGTTGTTTCGACACGAGTAAGGGGAGCCTGATGAAAGGCTCCCCCCATTTGTACGAGAATGATTAGTAATTGATACCGCTGATGCCGAGTACTCCGTTCTGGACATTGAAGGTGATGTTGGGGCCGTCACCGGTGCTGTAGAGGGTGAAGCCTGCCATGCTGGGGCTTAATTCGGACAGATCAGCATTAGCCATAGAGTCTTTCAATTCAGGGGTGAAGATTTTGTCTGCACCTAAGGCAATCAGATCTTCCCTGGTTTCGATCACACTGCCATCGCCCAGAGCAACATAGACCGGATAATTGACCAGATCAGCGAGAGCATTCAGGTCTTCAGCGGCTACGGCATCCTGGATCTTTTTAGCGAAAGCGGCAGCATCCTCTGTGGAAACTGCAAAGTTGTCTTCATATGAAGTACCATTGGCCGCATCAGCAGAAACTTCTGTAGTTGTCTCAGCACTAGCTTCAGCAGCAGAACTTTCAGCAGTAGAAGCCTCCGCACCGCTTTCGGAAGTCACCGTACTTTCCGCCGAAGCTGCTGCATTTCCCTGACTGCCACAGGCAGCAAAAGACAATACCATCACAGTAGTTAAAAGTGCACAGATCATTTTGTTTTTCATAAGTAAAACTCCTCTCTTAAATAAAACCATATCTTACAGGTCTCTGATGGTTAGACTATGCATCTGCTGCAAAAGTTTCAAAAAATATCAAAAAAATATCAAAAACATCCACCCAAAAGAAAAACCTTCTGTTAAAATGTAAAAATAAGACAGATGAAAACAATAGAATAGGAAACTACCATGGAACCATATTACTATCAGAAAATGAACAAGCCCCAGCAGGCCGCCTATCACGCTATGCAGCAGGGAGTGCTGGCGCTGGCAGACGAGATCCAGCTGCCGCGGATCCCGGCGGAAGAATTGTATGACGTATTTTTCCGACTGCGGCTGGATCATCCGGAGATCTTCTGGGTGGTGAGTTATCGGTATAGATATTATCAGGACTCCCCCAACATCATCTTCGTGCCGGAGTATCTGTTTGAGAAAAATAAGATCAGAGAACATCAGAAAGCCATGCAGTCCCGGGTGGAAAAGCTGGCAAGACCTGCCGCAAAGTTCACAGAGTGGGAAAAAGAGAAGTACATTCACGACTTTATCTGCGAAAATATCACCTACGATAAGTTGAAAAAGCCCTATTCCCATGAGATTATCGGACCGCTGGGACAGGGCGTGGGTGTCTGCGAGGGCATTGCCAAATCGGTGAAGGTGCTTTGTGATGCGCTGGGTGTGTGGTGTGTAATCGCTATCTGCGGCAACAATCCGGAGAAAGGGATCAAGTACCGTCACACCTGGAATATTGTGCGGATCGGCGGGCAGTATTATCATCTGGATGCCACATTTGACAATACATTGGGAAAACATCAGGGCAATGCGGAAGCACCCGGAGAGATCCGCTACGACTATTTCAATCTGGGAGATAAAGCAGTGTTCCGGGATCATGAACCGTTGATCGCCCCGGCACCCGGCTGTCCGGACAACGATCATTTTTATTACAAGGAGAAAAAACTTTCCTTTACGAAAACGGAAGAAGTATATAAAAGAGCACAGCAGATGGCGAAAAAAGGCCGGGCCATGACGTTCCAGTGGCGGGGAGGCTATCTGACCAGAGAAGTCTTGCAGGAACTGTTGGAACTGATCCGCAAGGCAGGCGAGGAGCGGCAGAAGACCGCCCGGATCAGCTTCAACTGGCCACAGGCGGTCATTCATTTCAGCTATGTGGAAAATGCAGGCATCCCGGAGCCGGAGGTCGTCATGGAAGACGCCAACGAAGGGGAACAGTTCGACACCGGGGAATAAAGGTATGGGATGATGTCAGGATCAAGAATTCTCCGACTTCAATGCGCACTCCCGGAATAACGCATTGACGGCCAGCTTATAGTCGCTGGTATCTGTGGCTTTGCGGATCTTTTTTACGTATTTGTCCGGAGATTCGAAGCTGTGGCTTAAGAAAGTCCAGAGATCCTTCATCTTATAGAGCGTATTGGTATCGCCGGACATGATCTCCTGATAACCGGTCAGGAGGGAAGTGTGGAATTCCTTCAGGACAGCCAGCCGTTCTTCACAAGACGGCAGCGCAACACTCTCCGTGGAGGTAGCCTTCAATTCCTGCAATAATCCCGGATTCTGCAAAATTCCCCGGCCGATCATGACCGTATCGATACTGGGAAGCTTCGTAAGAATCTGCGTTAGCGACTCCGGAGAGGTAATATCCCCGTTATAGCACAGCGGACATTGCAGGGCTTCCACCGCCTCTGCGAAAGCTTCCAGATGGGGTGTCCCCTTGTAACCTTCCTTTTGCAGTCTGGGGTGAATGATCAGTTCCTTCATGGGGAATTTTTGATATATTTTAAGCAGTGGAGCCCATTCATCCATGTAGTCCATGCCGATGCGGGTCTTGATGGAGATTTCCAGTGGACATTTTTCAAAGATCTCGTCCAGAAAATCCTCCAGTTCCCGGGGCGTGCCTAAGAAGCCGGCACCACGGTTTCTTGCCACCACCGTCCCGGAAGGACAGCCCAGATTCAGATTGACCTCGTGGTAGCCATATCCGGCCAGCTGCTCTGCCAGCGACAGAAATTCCTCCGCCTTATTGGTCAGGATCTGCGGTACGGTGTACATGCCCACATTATGTTCCGGAAGCACATCGTTGCGTTCTCTGCTGTTCATGTGCCGATTGGAGATAAAAGGGGTAAAATATTTGTCCATGCCGCCGTAACAGCGGTTCCAGTTAGTGCGGAAATTATAAGTGGTCAGTCCCTCCATGGGGGCAAGATAATATTTCATAAAAAATGTATGCCTTTCCGTAACCTGCAAGCGTTCCACTGCATTCCGGCGTATGCTTTCGCAGATTGTACTTTGTATCGGGTGTTTTGCCAAATCCCTTATTCAGAGATATTCTCAATAACGGGATTGCCCTTTACATGATTATAAACAGTTACTATTATAATAGAGATAGTAAAAATTGCAAAGAAAACCGCAAAGATCCAAAAAGAAAGCGGCTGGAAGAAGGAATAAAGATCATGACTGAAAAAACAGAAAATAATACCATAAACCTAACCACCAACGAACGCACCCAGCAGGAGATCACCATCTCCGGCAACCCCGGGAAACCGGTCGGGGAGGATGGGGAGAAGATGCTGCGCCGCATGAACGAAAGCCACTACGCAGTGACCGGCTGGGCGCTGGAACACTGGAAGATCCGGGAGAATGACCGGATTCTGGACATCGGCTGCGGTGGAGGAGCAACTCTGAAACGCATGAGTGAAGAGGTGCGTGACGGACATCTGACCGGAGTGGATTATTCCGCCACTTCACTGGAGCTTTCCGGGAAAACCAATGCAGAAGCACTGCAGCAGGGAAAAATGGATCTCGTGGAAGCCTCAGTGGAAAAACTGCCCTTTGCGGACAATGCTTTTGACAAGATCATTACGGTGGAAAGCTTTTATTTCTGGCCGGATCCCGCGGAGAATCTGAAAGAAGTCTACCGGGTATTGAAGGAGCAGGGAACCTTTTTACTGGTGGCCGACATTTACCAGAAGGAGGATCTGCCGGAACAGGTGCGGGAAAACATTCAAAGATTCCATCTGTTTAATCCCACACCGGAAGAATTCCGGGAACTGCTGGAAAATGCAGGATTTGAAGAGGTACGGATTCACTTAAAAGACGGCGAGGACTGGATCTGCGCGGAAGGGCACAAATAAGCAGTAGAACCCTTCGGAAAAACGCAAAAACCGGGTGGAAGTCCGAAACGGAACACGCTAGAATCAGAAACATAGAAAAATGTGAAAGTATCCATGAAAATATTCAAAGGAGAAAACAATAACCATGTATAATCAGAATTGTAAAGTAGAACTTCCCCAGTTCCCGGACCGGGAGGTGTCCATAGCAGAATACGGCGCGAAGAGCGGCGATTTGCAGATCGAGACCGGCAGACACAATGCGGAGGCCATTAACCGCGCGATCTGCGAAGTGTCGGAGCAGGGGGGCGGTACGGTAAGAGTTCCCGCAGGCATCTGGGCGGTGGCTCCGCTCCGGCTGTTAAGCGGTGTCAATCTTCATCTGGACAGTCAGGCTATGTTAAAATTCATCAAGTCCAAAGAGGACTATCCGCTGCGGATCACCAGCTATGAAGGTCAGGACTGCATTCGCACCGTATCTCCCGTTACCGCGGAAAATGCAGAAAACATCGCCATTACCGGAGAAGGCATCATTGACGGCAGCGGTGATAAATGGCGTCCGATCAAGAAGTTTAAGATGACGGAAAAACAGTGGGATGCGTTGTTTACCATCAGCCCTTATGTGTTAGAGACGAAAGAAACAGCGATCTGGATGCCCACAGAGTCGATTTTAAAAGGAAATCACCACAACATTCAGGGAAACACCGAGGAAGCACTGGCCGCCGCGGCACCCTATTACGATTTTTACCGCCCGGTGATGATCAGTCTGCGCCATTGCAAAAATGTGCTTCTGCAAGGCGTAACGTTCATGAACTCTCCGGCATGGAATATCCACCCCTATTTCTGCGAGAACCTTACGGTGGAGCATATACAGGTCCGCAATCCTTATTATGCCCAGAACGGTGACGGCATTGATGTGGAGTCCTGCACTAATGTGCATATTCATCACAGTGTTTTTGAGACCGGAGATGATGCCATCTGCATGAAGTCCGGCAAAAATGCCATTGCCCGCAAGATTCAGGGACCCTGCAGCAATGTTTACATCCATGACTGTCTGGTGAACGAAGGCCATGGCGGCTTCGTCATCGGCAGTGAGATGTCCCGCGGAGTAAAGGATATTCTGGTGGAGAACTGTACTTTCGTGGGAACCGATGTGGGTGTCCGCATGAAGAGTGCGCTGGGCCGCGGCGGCGTGGTAGAAAATATCACTCTCCGCAATATCCATATGAGCGAGATCAAGGGCGAGGCAGTGATCCTGACCATGTCCTATGTGCTCAATTCCCTGAACCGGGAAGAGACTATTGCCATGGAAAATGAGGACGACATCCCGTATTTCAGAAATCTGCAGATGGAGAATATTGAAGTCACCGGCTGCAGACAGTTCACAAAGATCGAGCCTTTACAGGGCAGGCCGGAGACAATTCAAAATGTAGTCATTAACGGACAGAAGCTGGCATAAGTGCCAGGACTGGAACACAGATTTCCGGTGCCGGAGAAGAAAATTTTGAAACACAGTATCAGGAGGTAATGATTATGCCATGTACAACCATATTAGTAGGAAAAAAGGCATCTTATGACGGTTCCACCATGATCGCCCGGAATGACGATTCTCCTTCGGGGCAGTTCACACCGAAGAAATTCGTTGTGGTGCATCCGGAAGAACAGCCGAAAAAATACAAATCCGTGCTTTCCCATGTGGAGATCGATCTGCCGGAGGATCCCATGCGTTATACCGCAGTCCCCAATGCACTGGACGGAGAGGGTATCTGGGCAGCGCACGGTGTCAATGCGGCAGGTGTGGGCATGACGGCCACAGAGACCATCACTTCCAATGCCAGAGTTCTGGGAGCGGATCCACTGGTGGAATATGTTCCGGCGAAGGATGGTGTGGAAGAGATCTCCGGCGGCATCGGCGAGGAGGACATTGTGTCTCTGGTGCTTCCTTACATTCACAGTGCCAGAGAGGGTGTCACACGTCTGGGAAGCCTGTTGGAGAAATACGGTACCTATGAGATGAACGGTATTGCTTTTTCCGATAAAAACGAGATCTGGTGGCTGGAGACCATCGGCGGCCATCACTGGATCGCCCGGAGAGTGCCGGACGACGCTTATGTGGTGATGCCGAACCAGTTCGGAATCGATGCCTTTGATCTGGAAGATGCGCTGACGGAGCAAAAGGAGCATATGTGTTCCGCGGATCTGAAAGAATTTATTGAAAAGAACTACCTGGATCTGTCACAGGACGGCAGTTTTTCCGCCAGAGATGCCTTTGGAAGCCATGACGATTCCGACCATGTATACAATACCGCAAGAGCCTGGTATATGCTGCGGACCCTGAATCCCCGTACAAAGATCTGGGATGGCCCGAATGCAGAGTACACACCGTTTTCCGATGATCTGCCCTGGTGCATGGTGCCGGAGAAGAAAATCACGGTGGAAGATGTGAAATATGTGCTGTCTTCCCATTATCAGGGAACGCCCTACGATCCTTATGCGGCTTATGGAGATAAGTCCATGCGGGGAGCCTATCGTTCCATCGGCATCAACCGCAATGACGTCTTGACCCTGATCCAGATGCGTCCGGAGGGAGAGCCGGTTCAGTGGCTGGCGCTGGCCTCTAATGCCTTTAATGTACTGGCACCTTTTTATACCGGCATCGATAGGACACCTGAGTACCTGTCAGCGACCACCGGAAAAGTCTCCACGGAGAACTTCTACTGGATGAGCCGTATGATCGCAGCCATGGCAGATGCTTCTTACAACAAATCCGTGTTCCACATTGAGCGCTATCAGGAAAATGTGGCGGCGAAGAGCCATGTGATCCTGAATCGCTACGATGCATTGCTGGCGCAGGAGAACGAAGAGGACAAATGTAAGAAATTGCAGGAAGAAGCCAACGAAAAGACGGCCCAAATGCTGCGGGAGGCAGCAGCCGACACGCTGGACAAGGTACTGTACGAACTTAGCGGACAGATGAAAAATGCCTATGCCAGATCGGATGCGTAAACAATCATCCAGGTGGAAACTTCATGATCTGAATGAAGAGAAAGGAAAACAGCAGATTCTCCAAAAGAGTCTGCTGTTTTTGTGTTTATGAAAATATCTCATTGACAAATCTGAAATGTTTACATATAATTACCAAAGATAATTACTAGTGGTAACTATAAAGACAATTAGAGAATAGAAAAAAGATATCAGAGAGGAAAAAGAATGACGGTTCAGACCATAAAACGAATGTTGGATGCCTGTTATCAGGCAAAACGGATCCGGGAGATGCTTCCGGCGCTGCCCTCAGGCGTGACACCTTCTTATATTCATTTCCTGGATGTGATCCAGATCATGGAGAGGCAGGGGGTTGCTGTGAAGATTTCAGATATCAGTGACTATCTGAATATCCCCCGTCCCGGCGTGACACGGACAGTAAAAGAAATGGAAGAAAAGGGGTATCTGCGGAAAGCCAATGCGGCGGAAGACGGCAGGATCACCTATATTTCTCTGACAGAAGAGGGACGAAAACTGTCGGAAAAATATAATGAGAATTATTTTGCCGGTCTGGCACCGTATCTGGAGAGCATTTCCGAAGCAGATGCGAAAGTGATGATACAGACCATAGAGACCTTTTATCAGGTGATGTGCGAGAGGAGAGAGAAGTTTGAAAAATAAAGAAAATGACATGATGGATTTTACACAGGGAAGCATTTTGAAAAAGTTGCTTCGCTTCATGGTTCCCATTTTGGGAGCACTGATCTTACAGGCGGCCTACGGTGCGGTAGACCTGCTGGTAGTGGGACGGTTCGGCTCCACTTCGGGATTGTCCGGAGTCTCTACCGGTAGTCAGGTGCTGAATCTGGTAACTTTCGTGGTGACTCAGCTGGCCATGGGTATTACTGTGCTGATCGCACGGTATCTGGGAGAGAAGAAGGAGGAGCAGATCGGCAGTATCATCGGCGGCGGAACCGTTGTATTTGCAGCGATCTCGCTGGTGCTGTTTGTAATTATGGTGGGCTTTGCCCGTCCTATTGCGGTTCTCATGCAGGCACCGGAAGAGGCGGTAGGGCTGACCGCTGCTTACATCCGGATCTGCGGTGCCGGAATCTTTTTTATTGTGGCATATAATGTATTGTCCGCGATCTTTCGAGGACTTGGTGACAGCAATTCACCGCTGCTGTTTGTCTTCGTGGCATGTATTGTCAATGTCGTGGGTGATCTGGTGCTGGTGGCAGGACTGGGCATGGATGCCATGGGAGCAGCGCTAGCTACTGTTTTTGCACAGGCATTGAGCGTAGTGTTTGCAATTGTACGCCTTGTGAAAAAAGGACTGCCCTTTACCATTACCGGATACGATTTCCGTTGGAATCCCCAGTGCGGTAAATTCCTGCAGATTGGTCTGCCGTTAGCTTTGCAGGAGTGTCTGACGCAAGGCTCTTTCCTGGCACTGTGTGCCTTTGTCAACCGCCTGGGACTGGAAGCTTCCTCTGGCTACGGCGTGGCATGCAAAATCGTTAACTTTGCCATGCTGATCCCCGGTGCACTGATGCAGTCCACTTCTTCTTTCGTGTCACAGAATGTAGGTGCCGGAGAACAGAAGCGGGCGAAGAAGGCCATGTTCACCGGTATCGGCATCGGACTTTTGGTGGGATGCTTTGCCTTTTCACTGGTGTTCTTCCGGGGGGATCTGCTGGCAGGTATCTTCTCCGCGGATGCGGCAGTGGTGCAGAGAGGGTATGAGTATCTGAAAGGTTTCGCACCGGAGACACTATTGACTGCTGTGCTGTTCAGCATGATGGGATATTTTAACGGTAATGGCAAGACCGTGTGGGTCATGCTTCAGGGACTGATCCAGACACTTCTCGTCCGACTTCCTTTCGCTTACTATATGAGTATCCAACCGGACGCAAGTCTCACCAATATCGGCCTCGCAGCCCCCATCTCTACTGCAGTGGGCATTGTTCTGAATGTGGCTTATTTTCTCTATTTGGAACATGCTGCCAAGCGTAGTTAATTGAGAGTTACGCGGGCAATGAGCCGCGCATAGGCATAGTGAGGACAGCGATGGGCGCTTGCGCACAAATCGCTGTCTTATTCGATACGCAGGGCGTAATCATTAAATTTAGTCAATTAAGCCCCGGCAGTTTACGATACGCGGGGCGTAATCATTAAATTTAGTCAAT
>UMCB01025522.1_pt1 | contig 53129 bp, 37 predicted proteins | sample 1964151 | NCBI WGS metagenome assembly UMCB01 (sample SAMEA4835960, study PRJEB28245) | human gut metagenome | biome: gut microbiome; material: fecal sample | place: Denmark | collected 2008
GGCAACCGGGAGCGCTACTCCGACGACGGCGAACCGGCGAAGACGGCGGGCACCCCGGCACTGGAAGTGCTGCAGCACAGCGGCCTGACCGACCTCATCGTGGTGGTGACCCGGTACTTTGGCGGGGTGCTGCTGGGCACGGGCGGCCTGGTACGGGCTTACACCACGGCTACGGCCCGGGCACTGGAAAATGCGGAGGTCGTTACGGTGCGCAGCGTCATTGAATTGAGCGTGACCGTGGATTACTCCCTCTATGAGCGGGCAAGCCTCCTGATCCAGGGGGCAGGGGCCAAGCTGGCCGAACCGGAATTCACGGATCGGGTGGCTCTGCGCTGGCAGATGCCGGAGGGCACCGAGGGCCCGCTGCTGGAGCAGCTGCGGGAACTGACCCGGGGCGGGGCAAATGTGAGCGTTTCCAAGCCGTTTTACGCCCCGTTCTGAACGGCTTGGATGGCAGAAAGCGAAAATTTGGATGACAGGCAGAGGGCCTGCCATCCAAAATAAACTTTTATTTTTAGAATAGACAGGCATCTTCCCCCTTCGACAGCACAAACGCGGTACAATACTGCCAAGGCGCGGTGTTTGGGATCCGCTGCGTGCTGAGAAAGGGGAGAGCAGGACAACAGAACAGAAAGCGAGGGACTGTGGATGAATGTGCGGGAACGTACCGAAGAGATCGAGCGGCTGACCCTTGCCCCCTGGGCGACGTTCAGCGATGCGAGCCGGGGAAGGCAGCGGCAGGAAGAGCCGGACGACATCCGGCCCGTGTTCCAGCGGGACAGGGACCGCGTCATCCACTGCAAGGCGTTCCGCCGCCTCAAACAGAAGACACAGGTCTTCCTCTCGCCGGAGGGCGACCTTTACCGCACTCGCCTGACCCACACGCTGGAAGTGACCCAGGTGGCCCGGACCATTGCCCGGGCGCTGCGGCTCAACGAGGACCTGACCGAGGCCATCGGCCTGGCACACGACCTGGGCCACACGCCGTTTGGCCATGCGGGCGAAGCTGCCCTGAACAAGCTCTGCCCCGATGGCTTCAAGCACTATATGCAGAGCCTGCGGGTGGTGGACAAGCTGGAAAAAGAGGGCCGGGGCTTGAACCTGACCTGGGAGGTGCGGAACGGCATTGTGACCCACACCAAGGGTACCTGGGCGGCCACGCCGGAGGGGCGCATCGTCCGGATGGCGGATCAGATCGCGTTCGTCAACCACGATATCGAGGACGCCGTCCGGGCCGGTGTGCTGGACCCGGACATCCTGCCCAAGGAGTGCACGGCGGTGCTGGGCAATACCAAATCCGAACGCATCACCACCATGATCCGCAGCATCCTTGCCCACAGCGACGGAGACGTTGGCGTGGGAGCCGAGGAGCACGAAGCGTTTCTGGCCCTGAAAGATTTCATGTACGCCAACGTGTATGTGGACCGCACCGCCAAGCGGGAAGAGCAGAAAGTGGAAAAAGTGCTCACGGAGCTTTACGAATATTACCTGACCCACATTGATCAGATGTCCAACTTCTATTTGCAGCTGGCCTATCAGGAGGGGCGGGAGCGTGCGGTGACGGACTACATCAGCGGCATGAGCGATGAGTTTGCCATCCGGACGTTCGAGGATGTTTTTGTGCCCCGCAAATGGCACGTTCTTTAAAAAGGAGCAGCAAAAGAGACCATGATCCCACACGAATACATTGAAGAGCTGACCCGCCGGACGGACATCACCGAGCTCATTGGCAGCTATGTCCAGCTCAAGCGCAAGGGGCGGCTGTACGGCGGGCTCTGCCCGTTCCACAGCGAAAAATCTCCCTCGTTCTATGTTTACCCGGACACCCAGAGTTTTTACTGCTTTGGCTGCGGCGCGGGCGGCGATGCCATTACTTTTACCAAGAAGATCAACAGCATTGATTACCCGGAGGCGGTCAAGCTGCTGGCGGCCCGGGCCGGAATGCCGGAGCCCGAAGAGGACGATAAGACCGGGCGGATGCGCAGCCGGATCCTCTCCATGAACAAGGAGGCCGCGCGGTTCTTCCATGCCTGCCTCAATTCTACCGTGGAGGAGGCCCGGCAGGCCCGGGCTTACTGGCGGCGGCGCGGGCTGGACGATAAGACCATTGTCCGGTTCGGGCTGGGGTATGCCCCCAACGACGGGCAGGCTCTCTACCAGTTTTTGCGGGATAAGGGCTACAACCAGCAGGAGCTGGACGCCAGCGGTCTGTTCAAGCGCAGCCAGTCCGGCCGCATTTACTGCCTGTTCTGGAAGCGGGTGATGACTCCTATTTTTGACCTGCGGGGCAACATCATCGCTTTCGGCGGGCGCGTGCTGGACGACTCCAAGCCCAAGTATGTCAACAGCCCGGAAACACTGGTGTATCACAAGTCGGATACGGTGTTCGCACTGCAGATCGCCAAGAAGAGTGCCTCCCGCCGCTTTGTCCTCTGCGAGGGCTATATGGATGTCATCAGTATGCAGCAGGCGGGCATTGACACGGCGGTCTGCGCCTGCGGCACGGCCCTGACGCCGGATCAGGTCAAGCTCATCAGCCAGTATGCAGAGGAAGTCATCCTCAGCTACGACTCGGACGAGGCGGGCCAGAAAGCCACCCTCCGCTCGCTGGAGCTGTTCCGGAACAGTCCGGTCAAGGTGGGCGTTTTGCAGATCCCCGGGGCAAAGGACCCGGACGAGTACATCAAGAAATACGGGGCAGAGCGGTTCAAGGCTCTGCTGGACGGCGTGGGCAACGCGCTGGATTTCCGCCTCAAGCGGCTGCGGGACAAATACGACCTGAGCCAGGACGGCCAGCGGCTGGAATACATCAAAGAAGCCGTGGACATGCTGGCCGAGCGCTCCAACCCCACGGAACAGGAAGTTTACGCCGGGCGGCTGGCCGAGGAGACCAATGTTTCCAAGACGGCCATTCTGACCCAGCTGGAAACGGCGGTCAAGCGGGCAGGCTACAAGCGCCGGCAGGAGCGGAGCCGTGCCCGGCTCAAAGAAGGCGAGATGAACCAGATCAACGTGCCCTACAGCATGGGCGGGGCCGAGGCGCTGGGTGTGGCCAGTGCGCAGCAGCGGCTGCTGGCCGCCATCCTGCGGGAGCCCGGCTATCTGGACCTGGTGCGCAGCCAGCTCCCGGCGGAAAAGTTCCTGCTGCCCCAGCAGCGGGAGCTGTATCAGGCCATGATCCAGTGCCGGGAGCAGGGGATCGAGCTGAGTCTGGCCACCCTGCGTGCCTACGTCAGCGAAGAAGCGCTGAATGAATTGAGCGCCCTTGCGGCAAAATACAGCGATGTGAATTGTACGCCGGACGATATCCGGCTCTACCTGGACCGCATTGCCCGGGGCACCCCGGTAGCAAAAAAGGCGGCCGAAATGTCCAACGATCAATTAGAGCAGTATCTCCAGTCGATGCGGGAGAAAAAACAGGGGAATCTTCCCCCGGAAGAATAACAGGGCATGGCCCTCCTCCACCCGGCTGGAGCCGGAAGGAGAAAGAATCATGCAGAAAATGTCACAAACAGAGGAACTGGCCCGGCTGCTGGCGGCCCGTGCCCGGCGGCATACTCTGACGCCGGAGGAGATCGGCCGGGCGATGGACGAGCAGGAGTACGATGCGGCTGGGCTGGATGCGCTCCATGCGGCGCTGGAAGCCCGGGGCGTGACCGTGAAAGAGGAAGACCCCGACCTGCCCCCGCTGGATGAGGCACAGATCGGGCGGCTGGAACACGAGCTCTCGGCGGAGGGCGTGGCGCTGGATGACCCGGTAAAGACCTATTTAAAGGAGATCGGGCGGGTGCCGCTCCTTTCCGCCGACGAAGAAGCAGAGCTGGCCCGGGCGGCGCAGGCCGGGGACGAGGAAGCCCGCCGACGCCTGAGTGAGGCAAATCTGCGGCTGGTGGTCTCGGTGGCCAAGCGGTACGCCGGGCGGGGCCTGCCGTTCCTGGATCTGATCCAGGAGGGAAACCTGGGCCTGATGAAAGCGGCGGAAAAGTTTGAGCCGGATCGGGGCTTCAAGTTTTCCACTTACGCGACGTGGTGGATCCGGCAGTCCATCACCCGGGCTATTGCCGATCAGGGGCGGACCATCCGGATCCCGGTGCATCTGGTGGAGAGTATCAACCGGGTGAAGAAGACAGCAGGGGAGCTGCTCCGCAAAAACGGGCGGGAGCCTACGGCGGAGGAGATCGCGGCCCAGTTGGAGATGGAGCCCGCCCGGGTGCGGGAATTATTACAGCTGGCCCAGGAGCCCGTGAGCCTGGAAACGCCGGTGGGCGAGGAAGAGGACGCCCATCTGGAGGATTTTATCCAGGACGAGGAGGCGGGCGTCCCGGTGGACGAGGCCGGGCGGCAGCTGCTGCGGCGGGAGCTGATGAATGTGCTCAAGAGCCTGACGCCCCGGGAAGAGCGGGTCATTGCCCTGCGGTTCGGGTTGGAAGATGGCCGGGCCCGGACACTGGAAGAGCTGGGCAAGGAGTTCCATGTCACCCGGGAACGAGTGCGCCAGATCGAGGCCAAGGCCCTGCGCAAGCTCCGCCACCCCAGCCGGGCCAAACGGCTGCGGGATTATCTGGAGGAGTGAGCCCTGTGCAAGAGCCAACCTGTACAAAATGCACAACCCTGTTTTTGGCAGGAACATGAAAAACGAAAAAATCAAGGCCTAAATCAACCAAAAGCTACACGCCCCCGGGTGTCCTGCAAAACAGGGCTCCCGGGAAATTTTTTGCACCAAAATGCGAAAAATGGCTTGACAGCAAGGCTTTTAGGGGGTATACTAAACCAGTATCACATAATGGCCTAGTGCGCCAAAAAGGGAGTTTGCGTGGAGCGAGCTTGGAGGACTGAACCGAAAAGTTTGTGAAAAACGCCGAACTTCTCCGCGGGGCGTGGGTCGGATTATGTGTGTCTGCTCAAAATTCGACCTGCGTTATTGCAAATCCGTAGAGTATAAAAGTAAGGAGTGGTTGATTTTATGATGAAAGTCAAGCCCGTAAAGCTCGGCAAAACCGAGCGCATGAGCTTCTCCCACATCGACGAAGTCATCAGTATGCCGAACCTGATCGAGGTCCAGAAGAACTCTTATCAGTGGTTCCTGGACGAGGGCCTGAAAGAGGTCTTCCACGATATCGGCACCATTGAGGACTACACTGGTAACCTGGCGCTGAGCTTCGTGGACTTCCGTCTGGATAAGGAGCCCAAGTACAGCATCAAGGAGTGCAAGGAGCGCGACGTGACCTACGCTGCCCCCCTGCGCGTTACCGCCCGTCTGCTGAACAAGGAGACCGGCGAGGTCAAGGACCAGGAAATTTTCATGGGTGATTTCCCGCTGATGACCGATGCGGGCACCTTTGTGATCAACGGTGCTGAGCGTGCCATCGTCAGCCAGCTGGTCCGTTCTCCCGGCGTATTCTACGGAGATGCCAAGGATAAAGTTGGTAACGACCTGTACAGCGCTACCATGAACCCCAACCGCGGCGCCTGGCTGGAGTACGAGACCGACGCTTCCAACGTGTTCTATGTCCGTATTGATAAGAACCGCAAGCTGCCGGTCACCGTGCTGTGCCGTGCACTGGGCCTGTCCACCAATGAGGACATCCTGAACTTCTTCGGTGACGACGAGCGCATCCTGGCTACCCTGGAAAAGGACACCACCAAGAACCAGGAAGAGGGCCTGCTGGAAGTTTACCGCAAGCTGCGCCCCGGCGAGCCTCCCACGGTGGAGTCTGCTACCAGCCAGATCAACATGCTGTTCTTCGACCCGCGCCGTTACGATCTGTCCCGTTTCGGCCGTTATAAGATGAACAAGAAGCTCTCTCTGGCACGCCGCATCATGGGTTATGTTGCCGCTGAGAACATCGTGGCTCCCCTGACCGGGGAGCTGATCGTGGAGGCTGGCACCAAGATCAGCCGCGAGCTGGCTGAGAAAGCCGATGCCGCCGGTGTGAATGTTGTCATCCTGGCCATGGACGATTCCCTCAAGGAGGGTAAGAAGAACGTCAAGGTCATCACCAACGGCTGTGTGGACGCACAGGGCTTCTTCTCCTTTGACGTCAAGGAGTGCGGCATCAACGAGCGCTGCTCCTTTGACGAGATCAAGAAGATCCTGGACACCACTTCCGATGTGGAAGAGCAGAAAGAGATGCTGCGCCGCAACCACGACCAGCTGATCGGCCGTACGGTCACCGTGACCGACATTCTGGCTTCCATCAACTACCTGAACGGCCTGGGCCACGGCATCGGCACCACCGATGATATCGACCACCTGGGCAACCGCCGCATCCGCAGCGTCGGTGAGCTGCTGCAGAACCAGTTCCGCATCGGTTTCTCCCGCATGGAGCGCGTCATCCGTGAGCGTATGACCCTGCAGAGCCAGGATCAGAGCGTCATCACCCCGCAGGCCCTCATCAACATCCGCCCTGTGGTGGCAGCCATCAAGGAGTTCTTCGGTTCTTCCCCGCTGTCTCAGTTCATGGACCAGAACAACCCTCTGGCTGAGCTGACCCACAAGCGCCGTCTGTCCGCTCTGGGCCCCGGCGGTCTGAGCCGTGACCGCGCGGGTTTCGAGGTCCGCGACGTCCACTACAGCCACTATGGCCGTATGTGCCCCATTGAGACCCCTGAAGGCCCCAACATCGGTCTGATCTCCTATCTGGCATCCTACGCCAAGATCAACGAGTACGGCTTCGTGGAGGCTCCTTACCGCAAGGTGAAGAAGACCTACGATGAGAACGGCAAGCTGATCGATCAGGTCGTCACCGACGAGGTCGAGTATATGACCGCTGATGTCGAGGACGAGTACGTTGTGGCACAGGCCAACGAGCCGCTGGACGAGGGGAAGCACTTCATCCGTCCCCGCGTTTCTGCCCGCCGCCGCGACGACATTCTGGAAATCGACGCCGCACAGGTCGATTATATGGACGTTTCGCCCCGTATGATGGTCTCTGTTGCGACCGCCTGCATCCCGTTCCTGGAGAACGATGACTGTAACCGTGCACTGATGGGCTCCAACATGCAGCGTCAGGCAGTGCCTCTGATGGTCACCCAGCAGCCCATTGTGGCAACGGGTATGGAGTATAAGGCAGCTACCGACTCCGGCACCGCTGTTCTGGCAAAGAACGACGGCGTTGTGGAGAAGATGGATGCCGACCATGTGGTGGTCCGCAACGAGCAGGGCACCCTGGACAACTACCCGCTGGTCAAGTTCGCACGCTCCAACGCGGGCACCTGTATCAACCAGCGCCCCATCGTGGAAGTGGGCGAGACCGTCAAGGCCGGCCAGGTGCTGGCCGATGGCCCGGCTATGCGCAACGGTGAGATCTCTCTGGGCAAGAACGCTCTGATCGGCTTCATGACCTGGGAGGGCTACAACTACGAGGACGCCGTCCTGCTGAACGAGAAGATCGTCCGCGAGGATGTGTATACCTCCATTCATATTGAAGAGTACGAGACGGAGTCTCGTGACACCAAGCTCGGACCTGAGGAGATCACCCGTGATATCCCCAACGTTTCCGAGGACGCTCTGAAAGACCTGGACGAGCGCGGCATCATCCGCATCGGCGCTGAGGTCAAGAGCGGTGATATTCTGGTTGGTAAGGTCACCCCCAAGGGCGAGACCGAGCTGACCGCTGAGGAGCGCCTGCTCCGCGCCATCTTTGGCGAAAAGGCCCGCGAGGTGCGTGACACCTCCCTGCGTGTGCCTCACGGCGAGTACGGCATCATCGTGGATGTCAAGGTCTTCACTCCGGAGAACAGCGATGAGCTGCAGCCCGGCGTCCGCGAGGTCGTCCGCTGCTACATCGCTCAGAAGCGCAAGATCAGCGTCGGCGATAAGATGGCAGGCCGTCACGGCAACAAGGGTGTCGTTTCCCGCATCCTGCCGCAGGAGGATATGCCTTACCTGCCCGACGGCACCCCGCTGGACATCGTGCTGAACCCCCTGGGCGTTCCTTCCCGTATGAACATCGGTCAGGTGCTGGAAGTCAACCTGGGCTACGCGGCAAAGGCCTGTGGCATCAAGGTCATGACCCCCGTCTTCGACTCCGCCCGCGAGGCTGATATCGGCGATACCTTTGATACCGCCCGCGAGCTGTGGCACGGCGAGAATGCTCCTGCATATCCCACCAAGCTCCCCAAGATCATGGGCGAGAAGGGCCACATCATCGACTTCTCCAAGATCGAGCTGGACCGCGATGGTAAGACCACTGTTTACGACGGCCGCACCGGCGAGAAGTTCGACAACCGCGTTACTGTCGGTTATATGTACTACCTCAAGCTGCATCACCTGGTCGATGATAAGATCCATGCACGTTCCACCGGCCCCTACTCTCTGGTCACCCAGCAGCCTCTGGGCGGCAAGGCCCAGTTCGGCGGCCAGCGCTTCGGCGAGATGGAGGTCTGGGCACTGGAAGCTTACGGTGCCGCTTACACCCTGCAGGAGATCCTGACCGTGAAGTCGGACGATGTTGAGGGCCGTGTGAAGACCTATGAGGCTATCGTCAAGGGCGAGCCCATCCCGCAGCCGGGCATCCCCGAGTCGTTCCGTGTTATGCTCAAGGAGCTGCAGTCCCTGGGTCTGGACGTTGTGGTCCAGGACAAGGACGGCAACGAGATCGACATGCGCCAGAACTTCGACGACGAAGAGACTGGCTTTGATATGCGCGATGTTGCCGGCAGCGAGACCGTTACCAACGAGAACGAGCTGCTGAATGACTACACCATCAAGGACGCCGACGCGGGTTTCGATGATCCCTCTGTGCTGGACGACAATAACTCCGGCGACGCGGCTCCCGCTTCCGACGAAGTGGACTTTGAGTAAATCCTGAACAAAGCTGTTTTTTGCCTGGTGCGGCGCGCGTGCTGCGTGCCGCGCGGGCAGGGAACAGAGGATTGCAAAGCCGCCTGTTATCATCGAGACAACTAGAGATTAAGAAAGGGTTCGTTTCATGGAAAACAACGTTTTCGATTCCATTAAAATCGGCCTTGCCTCTCCTGAGCAGATCCGCAAGTGGAGCTACGGTGAGGTGAAGAAGCCGGAGACCATCAACTACCGCACCCTGAAGCCGGAGCGCGACGGCCTGTACTGCGAGCGCATCTTTGGACCTACCAAGGACTGGGAGTGCCACTGCGGCAAGTATAAGCGCATCCGCTACAAGGGCAAGATCTGCGATCGCTGCGGCGTCGAGGTCACCAAAGCAAAGGTCCGCCGTGAGCGTATGGGCCACATTGAGCTGGCCGCTCCTGTCAGCCACATCTGGTACTTCAAGGGCATCCCCAGCCGCATCGGCCTGATGCTGGACATCAGCCCCCGCCTGCTGGAGAAAGTGCTGTACTTTGCAAGCTATATCGTTACCAACCCCGGTCTGACCCCGCTGGAAAAGAAGCAGCTGCTGACCGAGAAAGAATACCGCGAGATGCGTGAGCGCTATGGCGACGAGTTTGAGGCCGCCATGGGTGCTGAGGCGATCCAGGATCTGCTGAAAGAGATCGACCTGGATCAGCTGAGCGCTGAGCTGACCGCTGAGGTGGAGAAGTCCTCCGGCCAGAAGCGTGTCCGCATCCTGAAACGTCTGGAGGTCGTGGAGGCTTTCCGCATTTCCGGCAACCGCCCCGAGTGGATGGTCATGGATGTGCTGCCTGTTCTGCCCCCTGACCTGCGCCCCATGGTCCAGCTGGACGGCGGCCGTTTTGCCACCTCCGACCTGAACGACCTGTACCGCCGCGTCATCAACCGCAACAACCGTCTGCGCCGCCTGCTGGAGCTGGGTGCTCCCGACATCATCGTGCGCAACGAGAAGCGGATGCTGCAGGAGGCTGTGGACAGCCTGATCGACAACGGCCGCCGTGGTCGTCCGGTCACCGGCCCCAACAACCGTGCCCTGAAGAGCCTGTCTGACCTGCTCAAGGGCAAGCAGGGCCGTTTCCGCCAGAACCTGCTGGGCAAGCGTGTTGACTACTCTGGCCGTTCTGTTATCGTCGTCGGCCCTGAGCTGAAGATGGATCAGTGCGGTCTGCCCAAGGAGATGGCTCTGGAGCTGTTCAAGCCCTTTGTCATGAAAGACCTGGTGGAAAAGGGTGTTGCCAACAACATCAAATCCGCCCGTAAGATGGTCGAGCGTGCAAAGCCTGAGGTCTGGGACAGCCTGGAGACCGTCATCAAGGGTCATCCCGTTCTGCTGAACCGTGCACCTACGCTGCACCGTCTGGGCATTCAGGCCTTTAACCCGGTGCTGGTGGAGGGCCGTGCAATCAAGCTGCACCCCCTGGCATGTACCGCGTTCAACGCCGACTTTGACGGCGACCAGATGGCAGTTCACCTGCCCCTGGGCGAGGATGCCTGCCGCGAGGCCAAGATGCTGATGCTGGCTTCCGGCAACCTGCTGAAGCCCTCCGACGGCGCTCCTGTTACCGTTCCTACGCAGGATATGATCCTGGGCAGCTACTACCTGACCACCGTTCGTGAGAACGAGGAGGGCGCGGGCAAGATCTTCCGCGACGAGAACGAGGCTCTGATGGCTTACGCCGAGCACGTTGTCACCCTGCACGCACCCATCAAGGTGCGCCGCACCATGACCATTGACGGCGTGGAGCGCACCGGTCTGGTGGATGCCACCGTCGGCCGCATCATCTTCAACAACCCTGTGCCCCAGAACCTCGGTTATATCGACCGTACCGATTCGGAGCACTGGCTGGAGTATGAGGTCAGCTTCCGCGTGACCAAGAAGACCCTGCCCGACATCATTTCCCGCTGCATGACCCGGAACGGCACCCACAAGTGCGCTAAGATGCTGGACGCCATCAAGGCTCAGGGCTACAAGTACTCCACCCTGTCCGCCATCTCCGTTGCTGTCTGCGACGCTGTCATCCCGCCCCAGAAAGACGAGCTGATCGCCGAGGCTGACAAGCAGGTCTCTCAGGTGAGCAAGCTGTTTAACCGCGGCCTGATCTCCGAGAACGAGCGCTACACCCAGACCATCAACATCTGGCAGGCAACCACCGATAAGGTCTCCAAGGCTCTGGCGGCAAACCTGCCCAAGGACAACGAGATCTTCATGATGGCGGACTCTGGTGCTCGTGGTTCTATGAACCAGATCAAGCAGCTGGCCGGCATGCGCGGCCTGCTGGCAAACACCGCCGGTAAGACCATTGAGATGCCCATTCGTGCCAACTACCGTGAGGGTCTGAATATTCTGGAATATTTCGTCTCTGCCCGTGGTGCTCGTAAGGGTCTGGCGGATACCGCTCTGCGTACCGCTGACTCCGGCTACCTGACCCGCCGCATGGTCGATGTCTCTCAGGAAGTGATCGTCCGCGAGATCGACTGCGGCACCACCGATGGCCTGTGGGTCTCTGAGATCCACGAGGGCAAGGAGAAGATCGAGAGCTTCCGTGAGCGCATCATCGGCCGTTACGCCGTGGGCGATGTCATCAACCCCGTTACCGGCGAGGTCATCGTGCCCGAGGGCAAGATGATCGACCTGTACGACGCCAATGACATCGAGGCAGCCGGCATCACCAAGCTGAAGATCCGCAGCCTGCTGACCTGCCGCGCCAAGATCGGCGTCTGCGCACACTGCTACGGCAGCGATATGGCAAACGGTGAGCCCGTCCAGCTGGGCGAGTCCATCGGTGTCATCGCCGCAGAGTCCATCGGCGAGCCCGGTACTCAGCTGACCATGCGTACGTTCCATACCGGTGGTATTGCATCGGCTGAAGATATTACCCAGGGTCTTCCCCGTGTTGAGGAGCTGTTCGAGAGCCGCCGTCCCAAGAGCATGGCCATCATGAGCGAGATCTCCGGTGTGGTCTCTCAGGACGACACCAAGAAGAACGTGGTCATCAAGGTCACTGGCAAGGATGAGAACGGCGCGGAGGTCGTGAAGAGCTACTCCATCCCGTTCACCCAGCACGCACGCGTGATGCCGGGCGACCGTGTGGAAAAGGGCGACATCATCACCCGCGAGGGCGTCCTCTATCCGCAGGACATTCTGGCCATCAAGGGCCTGAGCGATGTCCAGAACTACCTCATCAGCGAGGTCCAGAAAGTTTACCGTCTGCAGGGCGTTGAGATCAACGATAAGCATATCGAGGTCATCGTCCGTCAGATGTGCCGCAAGGTCCGCGTGACCGACTCCGGCTCTTCTGATCTGATCGGCGGCGCTCTGGCAAACCGCCTGGAGGTCGAGAACATCAACGCCGAGCTGCAGAAGCGGATCGACGCTGGCGAAGAGGGTATCAAGCTGGTGGAGTACCAGCAGGTGCTGCTGGGCATCACCAAGGCTGCCCTGGCCAACGAGTCGTTCCTGTCTGCCGCGTCGTTCCAGGAGACCACCCGCGTGCTGACCGAAGCTGCCATCAAGGGCAAGATCGATCCGCTGGCTGGCCTGAAAGAGAACGTCATCATCGGCAAACTGATCCCCGCGGGTACCGGTCTCCCGGAGGTGCGTGAGGATCTGAAGCGCCGCGAGGAAGAGCGCGACGCCGCTATGGCCGAGGAGCTGGCTGCTGCAAACCAGCAGTAAGCGCTGCGTTCCCCTGAAACCGAATCCATAAACGCGAAGCCGCTTCCACTGAGAAATTCGTGGAAGCGGCTTTTTTGATCGGAAATAAACCGCTCAGGCCGCGCTTTGGCGCAGTCAGCTCCCCTGTTAGGGGAGCCGAATGGATGAAAAGAAAATTCGGCGAATAAAACAAAAAAATCTTGGAAAAACCGTTGACATTCCGAATCAAAGCGAGTATTATATAACTGTTGCGCGTCCCTACGGGGATAGTGCGACAAAAAAAGTCGGGACAAGCCCGATGTGCATTATTAAGAAAGGAGAAACAAAATGCCTACTTTTAACCAGCTTGTACGCAAAGGCCGTCAGGTCCTGGAGACCAAGAGCACTGCTCCCGCACTGCTGAAGAGCTACAATTCTCAGAAGAAACAGTATTCTGATCTGAATAGCCCCCAGAAGCGTGGTGTCTGCACCGCTGTCCGTACCATGACCCCGAAGAAGCCTAACTCTGCTCTGCGTAAGGTTGCCCGTGTTCGCCTCACGAATGGTATTGAGGTCACCTCTTACATTCCCGGTATCGGCCATAACCTGCAGGAGCACTCCGTCGTGCTGATCCGTGGCGGCCGTGTTAAGGACCTGCCCGGTGTGCGTTACCACATCATCCGTGGTACCCTGGATACCCAGGGTGTGGCAGGCCGTAACCAGGCCCGCTCCAAGTACGGCGCGAAGCGTCCTAAGGCCGGTGCTGCGAAGAAGTAATTAAGGAACGAACCGCCATAAACGGCTTTCCATTATATAAATAACAAGTCTGCAATGCAGATGGGCAACAGTTTATGTAAGGTCAGCTCTTTGTGACACAACGGGAGTTTTATTACTTTCGAGTACCGATGATATCATTCTGTGAAGGAGGGAAGAAAGATGCCTAGAAGAGGTAACATTGCTAAGCGCGATGTCTTAGCTGATCCTATTTACAATTCCAAGATGGTCACTCGTCTGGTCAACAGCGTGATGCTGGATGGCAAGAAGGGCGTCGCTCAGAAGATCGTTTATGAAGCTTTCTCCATGATTCAGGAGAAGACCGGCAACGATCCTCTGGAGACTTTCGAGAAGGCGATGGAGAACATCATGCCCAGCCTCGAGTGCAAGACCCGCCGCGTTGGTGGCGCTAACTACCAGGTTCCTCTGGAAGTGAGCCCCGCCCGCCGCGAGACCCTGGGCCTGCGCTGGCTGACTGCTTACAGCCGCAGCCGTGGTGAGAAGACCATGGCACAGCGTCTGGCTGCTGAGATCATGGATGCTGCCAACAACACTGGTAACGCCGTGAAGAAGCGCGAGGATACCCACAAGATGGCCGAGGCCAACAAGGCTTTCGCTCATTTCCGTTATTGATCTGTTCTGTAGGAGGTTAATTTCATGGCTACTCCCAGAGAAGTTTCTCTTCAGATGACGAGAAATATCGGCATTATGGCCCATATTGATGCTGGTAAGACGACGACTACCGAGCGTATTCTGTACTACACCGGCATCAACCACAAGATCGGCGAAGTTCACGACGGCGGCGCTACCATGGACTGGATGGTCCAGGAGCAGGAGCGTGGTATTACCATCACCTCCGCAGCCACCACTTGCTACTGGAGCCATTCTGAGACCCAGAAGGATCCCGTTGCATTTAAGAAGAACCGTCACCGCATCAACATCATCGACACCCCGGGCCACGTGGACTTCACTGTTGAGGTCCAGCGCTCCCTGCGCGTTCTGGACGGTTCTGTGACCGTTCTGGCCGCTAAGGGTGGTGTCGAGCCGCAGTCTGAGACCGTTTGGCGTCAGGCTGACGAATACAAGGTTCCCCGTATGGTGTACGTCAACAAGATGGATACCATGGGTGCCGACTTCTTCCGCTGCATCAAGATGCTGCATGATCGTCTGCACGCCAACGGCGTTGCAATTCAGCTGCCTATCGGCCAGGAGGATACTTTCCGTGGTATCGTTGACCTGGTTGACATGAACGCTGAGGTCTACTACGACGACATGGGCAACGACATGCGCTGCGAGCCCATTCCCGAGGATATGGTCGAGCAGGCTGAGGAGTATCGCAACATCCTGATTGAGGCTGTTGCTGAGAACGACGAAGAGCTGATGGAGAAGTACCTCGAGGGCGAGGAGATCACCAAGGCTGAGCTGAAAGCCGCTATCCGCAAGGAGACCATCGCTAACACGCTGGTTCCCGTTACCTGCGGTTCTTCCTACAAGAACCGCGGCGTGCAGAAGCTGCTGGACGCTATCGTGGACTACATGCCCGCCCCGACCGATGTCGAGGACATCAAGGGTGTGAATCCTGAGACCGAAGAGCAGGAGACCCGTCCGTCTTCCGACGACGCTCCTTTCGCCGCTCTGGCTTTCAAGATCGCTACCGACCCGTTCGTTGGTAAGCTGGCATACTTCCGTGTTTACTCCGGCAAGGTCGAGGCAGGTACCACTGTCTACAACTCCGTGAAGGACACCAAGGAGCGTATGGGCCGCATCCTGCAGATGCACTCCAACCACCGCAAGGATATCGACTGCTGCTATGCAGGTGATATCGCTGCCGTTGTTGGTCTGAAGAACACCACCACTGGTGATACTCTGTGTGATGAGAATCATCCCATCATTCTGGAGTCCATGAAGTTCCCTGAGCCCGTTATCCGCGTTGCCATTGAGCCTAAGACCAAGGCCGGCAACGAGAAGATGGGCATCGCGCTGGCAAAGCTGGCCGAAGAGGACCCCACCTTTAAGACCTACACCGATGAAGAGACCGGCCAGACCATCATTGCTGGTATGGGCGAGCTGCACCTGGAGATCATCGTTGACCGTCTGCTGCGTGAGTTCAAGGTTGAAGCAAACGTGGGTGCACCCCAGGTTGCTTACCGTGAGACCATCCGCAAAGAGGCCAACCAGGAGACCAAGTACGCACGTCAGTCCGGTGGTAAGGGCCAGTACGGTCACGTCAAGATCAAGATCGAGCCCAACGAGCCCGGTAAGGGTTACGAGTTCGTCAATGCCATCGTTGGCGGCGCGATCCCGAAAGAATACATCCCGGCTATCGACAACGGTATCCAGGGTGCTATGAAGTCCGGCGTTCTGGCAGGCTATCCTGTCGTTGACGTCAAGGTCACCCTGTGGGATGGTTCTTATCATGAGGTCGACTCCTCTGAAATGGCGTTCTCCATTGCGGGTTCTATGGCATTCAAGGATGCTATGCGCAAGGCTGATCCCATCATCACCGAGCCTATCATGAAAGTTGCTGTCATCGTTCCTGACGAGTATCTGGGCGATGTGATCGGCGACCTGAATGCTCGCCGTGGTCAGATCCAGGGCATGGAGGCAATGGCTGGCACCCAGCGTGTCAACGCGTTCGTTCCTCTGGCTCAGATGTTCGGCTACGCCACCGACCTGCGTTCCAAGACGCAGGGCCGTGGCCAGTATGTCATGGAGCCGTCTCACTACGAGCCGGTGCCCAAGAACATTGCCGACCAGATCATTGCTGGCCGCACCAAGGGCTGATCGTTGAAAAACGGATAATGATTTTGCCGGGGTAGTGTCACTCCGGCAAAATTTCCTGTAAAAGCACTTGATTTTACAGGGCAAATTTAGTAGAATAGTTTTGCAATGCAATTCTGTATGTGCAGGACTGTTGTAACCAATATCAAAACCTAATTTAAGGGAGGATATTCCAATGGCTGAAAAGGCAAAGTTCGACCGTTCTAAGCCGCATGTTAACATCGGCACCATCGGTCACGTTGACCACGGCAAGACCACTCTGACCGCCGCTATCACCAAGTATCTGGCACTGAAGGGCGACGCAGACTTCATGGATTATGCCAACATCGATAAGGCTCCCGAGGAGCGCGCTCGTGGTATCACGATCAACTCCGCTCACGTTGAGTATCAGACCGACGCTCGTCACTACGCTCACGTTGACTGCCCGGGCCATGCTGACTACGTTAAGAACATGATCACCGGTGCTGCTCAGATGGACGGCGCTATCCTGGTCGTTGCTGCTACCGATGGTCCCATGCCCCAGACCCGTGAGCACATCCTGCTGGCTCGTCAGGTCGGCGTGCCTTATATCGTCGTGTTCATGAACAAGTGCGATATGGTCGACGACGAGGAGCTGCTGGATCTGGTCGAGATGGAGATCCGTGAGCTGCTGAGCGAGTATGACTTCCCCGGCGACGATACCCCGATCATCCGTGGTTCCGCTCTGAAGGCTCTGGAGTCCACCTCCAAGGATCCTGATGCACCCGAGTATGCTTGCATCAAGGAGCTGATGGACGCTGTTGACTCCTACATCCCCAACCCGGATCGTGAGGAGGACAAGCCTTTCCTGATGCCCATTGAGGATGTCATGACCATTTCTGGCCGTGGTACCGTTGCTACCGGTCGTGTTGAGCGTGGTGTTGCCAAGGTTGGCGACGCTATGGAGATCGTCGGCATCAAGCCCGATCGTCTGACCACCACCATCACCGGCCTGGAGATGTTCCGTAAGTCTCTGGACTTCGCTGAGGCTGGCGATAACATCGGCGCTCTGCTGCGTGGTGTTGATCGTACCCAGATCGAGCGTGGCCAGGTTCTGGCTAAGCCCGGCACTGTGCACCCCCACAAGGAGTTCGAGGCTCAGGTCTACGTCCTGACCAAGGACGAGGGCGGCCGTCACACCCCGTTCTTCTCCAACTATCGTCCTCAGTTCTACTTCCGTACCACCGACGTGACCGGCATCATCACCCTGCCGGAAGGCACCGAGATGTGCATGCCTGGCGATAACGTCATGATGCACGTTGAGCTGCTGACCCCCGTTGCTATGGAAGAGGGCCTGCGTTTCGCTATCCGTGAGGGTGGCCGTACCGTTGGTTCTGGCGTCGTCGGCAAGATCATTGAGTGATCTTGACCCTGCGCGCCTGTTCTAAGGCAAAAGGTTAAACTTACAAAGAGTCTTCCCATTCCGGAGAGTGGGAAGGCTCTTTTTGCGTCTCCGGGGGACTTACTGCAAAAATAAAGAGTGCTGCACGGCTTTCAAACGAGCTGTCAGCACTCTTTTTTACTTTATGGGAGATGGATTCAGTCCACAACAGGAATATCCAGCCCGAATTCCAGAGGGCGGAAGCGGGGACAGACATTGTCCGAGGTGCAGATGACCGAGGCAGCCAGACGGCTGCCGATCTCACAGGACTGGGCCGGATTTTTGCCGTAGGTCAGGCCAATGACCGTGCCGGCAAAGAACGAATCGCCTGCGCCGGTGGTGTCAATGACGTTTACCTTTTTGGCGGGGATAATACCGCTCTCACCGTTGTGGCTGGCGTAGACAGCGCCCTGACCACCCATGGTGACCACCATGCAGGGGATATTGGCGCTGTGGACATTGGCGGCCAGAACTTCCCGCATCTGAGCGGGGCTCAGGTGGTCGTAATCGTCCGAGAAGAGGAGCCCGGCTTCCTGCTGGTTGCAGACGAAGCAGTCGATCTGCTGCAGGAAATCCCGGCGCTCCATGGCAATGCTCATGTTGGAGACTGCCGCAAAAACTTTTTTATTGTACTTTTTGGCAAAGCGGAGCACCTGCTTGACGGTATCTTTTTCAAGATCCAGCTCCAGCGCAATGCTGTCACAGTCCTTGAAAATCTCATCGCCCTTTTCTTCCAGCAGGCGGGTGAGGGGGCTGGTGTCCGGCCGCTTGGAGATGGCGGCGCAGACGTCGCCGTCGTTGTCAAAGACAGCCAGCCAGGTGCCCATACCATCCGGTACCGTCCGGATGTACTTCGTGTTGACCTTGTGGGCCTTCAGCTTGTTGATGACATCCTGACCGATGCCGGTGTCGTCTACCAGACTGACGAACGTGGGCCGCAGCTCCACATTGGCAATGTCCTCCGCCACGTTGCGGCTCACACCGCCGTGCACTTGCTCTACCCGGCCGGCATTCCGTCCGCCCGGGATATAGGTGGAGAGGGGATAGCCCTTGATGTCCACAAACACCGCGCCAATTACAACGATTCCCATAGTGTTTTCCTTTCCTGTTCCGATTCAGATTATCTTTATTGTATCGGGTTTGCAGGGCGGGGTCAAGAGCAAAGGGCAGCAAAAAGCACGCGGAGCCCAAAGGCCCTGCGTGCGGTGGGAATCAGAATTTAGCTGTCCATATGCTGCTCCACAAAGTTATCTACCATTTTATCCAGCTGGCAGATCGCGTGCTCGGCACCTTTGGCCAGTTTGCGGGCGGTGCGCTTGACCTGCCGCTGGTTCTGGGTGGCGGCCATGGTGCCCACGGCGCCCAGTGCGGCTCCGGCAGCCATGCCCACCAGCAGGGAGCCGGTTGGGCTGGAATGAGATGTGTTTTTCATGGGGACTCTCCTCTCTGTTCACAAATTTTTCAGGCGATGTTCCTAGTATTTCCGCCAAAGAATCCACTATGCGCTTTTTTTGCGCAGGAAAATGTGGTATACTGTATCATACGCTGATAAAATCGGCTTGGTGTGTGCACCGTGCCGGACAGCGCATTCTGCGAAGGAGGCTTCTTTTTTGCTGAAATTGACGGAACCGAAGAAAGTTCTTTGCATCCATGATCTTTCGGGGGCGGGGCGGTGCAGCCTGGCAGTCATCCTGCCGGTGCTGTCGGTCATGGGCGTGCAGCCTGTGGCGCTGCCCACCGTGGTGCTCTCGACCCATACGGGCGGGTTTGGCACCCCGGCCCGGCTGGACGGCTGTGATTACGGCATGGCCGCGCTGGAGCATTACCGGGAGCTGGGACTGGAATTTGACTGTATTTATACCGGATACCTCGGCGGCGAGGCCCAGACGGCGATTGCGGAAAAAGCCTTTGACTTGTGGCCTGCGGCCAAGAAAGTGGTGGACCCGGTGATGGGGGATAACGGCAAGGCCTACTCCACCGTGACCCCGGAATTCATCGACCGGATGCGGGCCCTCTGCCAGCGGGCAGACCTGATTCTGCCCAACGTGACGGAAGCCGGGCTGCTGCTCCGGAAAGAAACGTTCCCGGAGAATTTCGACGAGGCTGGGGCCCAGGCTTTGGCCGACGAGCTGACCACGCTGGCCCCGGATGCCATCGTTACCGGGGTGGCCATGGGAAAGTACATTGGCTGCGCGGGTGCGGGCCGGGACCGTTTTGTCATCAAGAAGCTGCACATTGAGCGGAGCTTCCCCGGCACGGGAGATCTGTATGGGGCAGTGCTCATCGGCTCGCTCATTCAGGGCAATGTCATGAGCGCGGCGGCGGACAACGCGGCGGAGTTCGTCTCCCTGGCCATCCAGAAGACGCCCGCCGACCAGGATACCCGCTTCGGTGTCTGGTTTGAGCCGCTGCTGCCCCGCCTGTGCCCGCTGCGGGAGTTTTAAGGAGGCAAGCCGATGGAACAGAAACCGACGCTGAATATCGTGCTGGTGGAGCCCCGCATCCCCCAGAACACCGGCAATGTGGCCCGCACCTGTGCCTGCACGGCCTGCCGGCTGCATCTGGTGGGGCCCATGGGCTTTGCCATTGATGACAAAAAGCTCAAGCACGCCGGGCTGGATTACTGGCACTACCTCGACATCCATTACTATGATGGATTGGAGGACTTTTTTGCCAAGAACGAGGGCCCGTTTTACTACTTTACCACCAAAGCGCCTCAGCGCTACACCGACGTGGCCTACCCGGACGGGGCGTATCTCGTCTTCGGGCGGGAGGACGCGGGCCTGCCGGAGGCTTTGCTGGCGGCCAATCAGGAGCACTGCGTCCGGATGCCCATGCGGGACACCTGCCGCAGCCTGAACCTTTCCAACAGTGTGGCGGTGGGCGTGTATGAAGCCCTGCGTCAGTGGGATTTCCCGGAGCTGCTGGACCATGGCCACCTGCGCGACTATGAATGGAAATGAGGAAACTATGAGCAAAATTGCAATTTTGACCGATTCCTCCTGCGATATCCCGCAGGAGCTGGCCGAGAAGTACGGCATTGACATTATGGGCTTCCACATTCTGCTGGACGATGTGGACTATGTGGAGCGGGAGAGCTGCACCAACATTGAATTTTATGACAAGATGCGCGCTGCCAAGGGCATCCCCTCCACGGCGGCCATCACCCCCATCCAGTTCTGTGAGCAGTATTGCAAGTATGTGGACGAGGGCTACACGGATGTCATCCATGTGCCCATCAACAAGTCTGGCTCCTCCACCTACAACAACGCCGTGATGGCACAGGGAATGCTGCGGGAAGAGCGCCCGGAGCACCACCTGAAGATCCACCTCATCGACCCCCACACCTACTCCATGGTGTTTGGCTGGTACCTGTGTGAGATGGCCCGCAAGCTGCGCAACGGCGCGGAGATCCCCATGGTCATCCACGAGTTTGAGGACAAGATGAATCGGATGGAGATCATCCTGGGACCCTACAGCCTCAAGCAGATGAAGAAGAGCGGACGCGTTTCCGCCGCCGCCGCTGTCATGGGCGAGCTTATGGGCATCCGGCCCATCATCACCCTCATCGACGGCAAGACCAAGGTGGAGGGGAAAGTGCGCGGCGACGACAAAGTGGTGCCTGCGATGGTCGAGCTGTGCAAGAAGCGCGCCGGGGATGTGGAAGACTTTGATTATATGATCGGTCACACCAACATCCCGCAGGCGGCAGAGCTGGAAAAGGCCTGCAAGAAAGCCTTTGGCAAAGACCCGCTTATCACCTTTACGCTGGGCGGCGTCGTTTCTGCCAACACCGGCCCCGATACCCTGGCGCTGGTGTATGTGGGCCACGCAAGAAACTAAAAATACGCCCTCTCAGTCTCGCAAATGCTCGACAGCTCCCCCAAAGAGGGAGCCAAGTCTTGCCTCTCCCGTTGGGAGAGGTGCGGAGCAAAGCGAAGCGGAGAGGGCTTTTTGTTGCATTCTCATCATTTTTATGCTATAATTCTCTCTGCTGTGCCTGGGGCACAGCTCCAAAGAGCAACTTAGGATTTTAGGCTCCCCGGTGTGTCTCGAACCACGCCGGGCCAAACCCGCAGGAACTGGCGGTCCCTGCGCGGTCAAAATTCATTCCGCCGGAGTAGAATATGAAAAATAATGTTTCCGTCCGCAAACTGGCCCGCTGCGCGGTGGTGGCAGCCCTGTACGTTGTGCTCTGCATGGCGCTGCAGCCGCTCTCTTACGGTGCCGTGCAGGTGCGTGTGGCCGAGGCTCTCTGCCTGCTGCCCGTGTTTGGCGCGGAGTATATTGCAGGTGTGGTGCTGGGCTGCTTCCTGGCAAACCTGCTGGGCTCCACCATCGTGGATGTCATCCTTGGCACGCTGGCAACGCTGCTGGCCTGCGTGGTGACCTACAAGCTGCGCAATGTTCGCATCGGCGGGCTGGCAATCCCGGCCTCGCTGCCTCCGGTGGCGTTCAATGCCGTCATCATCGGCATTGAGATCGCGGTGCTCTTCCCGGAGCCGGGCTCCTCGGCTCCGCTCTGGCTGGCTTGCGTGTCCAACGGCATCTCGGTGGGCATCGGCGAGCTCATCAGCTGTACCGTGCTGGGTGTGCTGCTGGTGAAGATCATTGAATCCAACACCGCCCTGAAAAAGATTTTTGAGTAAGCCCTCACAAAAGGAGGAAGCCATGCAGCCAAACGGAATCATCTTCTGGGACTGGAACGGGACCCTGCTGGACGATGTGGATTTCACCCACGGGTGCCTGAACTGGATGCTGGAAACGCATGGCTACCCCCAGCGGTATGACCTTGCCGAATACCGGGAGATCTTTGGTTTCCCCATTGAGGAATATTACCTCCGCGCCGGGTTTGATTTTGCCCGACACCCCTACCCGGAGCTGGCTGCCCGGTTTATGGAGCACTATAACGCCGGAGTCGAGCGGCATTGCCCTGCCATGGCAAACGCCGCCGCCACGCTGGCAGAGCTCCAGCGCCGGGGCTGGCAGCAGGCTGTGCTTTCCGCCTCCCGCCGCGATTACCTGATCGAGCAGGTACGCACGCGGGGTCTTGAGGACTATTTTACCGAGTTGCTCGGTCTTCAGGACATTTACGGCGTGAGCAAGGTGCAGGTGGGCAAAGACTGGCTCCGGAACAGCGGGGTGGACCCTGCCGCCTGCGTGATGGTGGGGGATACCACCCACGATGCCGAGGTGGCGGCTGCCATGGGGACAAAATGCGTCCTCTGCACCAGCGGGCATCAGTCCCGCGCCCGGCTGGAGGCCGTGTGCGCCCATGTCATCGACGACATAAGCCAGCTGCCCGGGGTGCTGGAAACCCTTTAAAAAACAGAAGACAAAAACCGACAGCGTCCGCGCTTTGCAAAGAGTACGGGCGCTGTTTTGTTTTGGAAAAGATGCGGCAAAGAGACGCCGATGGGAATGATTTTACAGAAAGTTCATTCAAAACACCGGAAAAACAGGGGAGTTGGATTTGACGGCTCTGCGGGTTTGGTGTATCATATATCTGTATGTTAGTTTTCCGCGCGGGCAGGCTTCTGCCCGGATTTTTGATAGATGAGGTGTGATCAATGTCCCTTGCTGAAAAACTCTTTGGCAGCTTCTCGGACCGAGAGCTGAAAAAGATCAACCCCCTGACCAAGCAGGTGCTGGCACTGGAGCCCAAGTATCAGGCCATGTCCGATCCTGAGCTGCAGGCCCAGACCCCGGCCTTGAAAGAAAAACTGGCTGCTGGCTCCACGCTGGATGAGATCCTGCCGGATGCTTTTGCCGTCTGCCGTGAGGCTGCTTGGCGTGTGCTGGGCATGAAGCATTTCCCCGTGCAGGTCACGGGAGGCATCGCCCTGCACCGGGGCGACATCGCTGAGATGCAGACCGGTGAAGGCAAAACGCTGGTGGCAACCCTGCCCGCCTACCTGAACGCTCTGACCGGTGAGGGTGTGCATATCGTTACCGTCAACGATTACCTGGCCAAGCGCGACAGCGAGTGGATGGGCAAGCTCTACCGCTGGCTGGGCCTGACCGTGGGCCTCATCGTGCAGGGGCTGGACGGCGATGCCCGCCGCCGTGCTTACAATGCCGATATCACCTACGGCACCAACAACGAGTTTGGTTTTGACTACCTGCGCGACAACATGGTGACCTACAAGGACAACATGGTGCAGCGCGGCCATGTGTATGCCATCGTCGATGAGGTGGACTCCATCCTTATTGATGAGGCCCGCACGCCGCTGATCATTTCCGGCCGGGGCGAGGACTCCTCCAGCCTGTACACCCAGGTGGACCGCTTTGTCCGCACCCTGCGCAAGAGCGTGGTGGTGGAGCTGGAAGACAAGGTGGAGACTGATGAGCAGGCCGATGGCGATTACGTCGTGGACGAAAAGCACAAGACCTGCACCCTGACGGCCAAGGGCATCAAAAAGGCCGAGGAATACTTCAAGATCGAGAACCTGGCTGCCGCCGAGAACATGACTCTGGCCCACCACATCGACCAGGCCATCAAGGCTTACGGCGTCATGCAGCGGGATATCGACTATGTGGTCAAGGACGGCGAGGTCATCATCGTCGATGAGTTCACGGGCCGTCTGATGATCGGCCGCCGGTACAACGAGGGCCTGCACCAGGCCATCGAGGCCAAGGAGGGCGTCAAGATCGCCGCCGAGAGCAAGACGCTGGCCACCATCACGTTCCAGAATTACTTCCGCATGTACAAGAAACTGGCCGGTATGACCGGTACGGCCAAGACCGAGGCCACCGAGTTCACCGAGATTTACGGCCTGAACATCGTCACCGTGCCCACCAACCGCCCCAACATCCGAAAGGATTACCCGGACGCCGTGTACAAGACCGTCAACGGCAAGTACAAGGCGGTCATTGAGCAGGTGATGGAGTGCCATAAGAATGGCCAGCCGGTGCTGGTGGGTACCGTCAGCGTGGAGAAGAGCGAGACGCTGGCCAAGATGCTCCAGCGCTACACCCGGGATTTCAACGTTCTGAACGCCAAGAACCACGAGCGTGAAGCTGAGATCGTGGCGCAGGCCGGCAAAAAGGGTGCCATCACCATCGCCACCAACATGGCAGGCCGTGGTACCGATATCATGCTGGGCGGCAACGCCGAGTTCATGGCCAAAGCCCAGATGCGCAAGGAGCACTTCTGCGAGAATCTGCTCAACCCCGAAAAGCCTGAGGACGCCGACCCCGGCGCCGTGGAGCTGCTGCTGACCGAATCCGACGGCCACGGGGAAACCACCGACGAGAATATTCTGGCAGCCCGCAAGCGGTTTGAGGAGCTGTACGCTCAGTACAAGCCCGCCATTGAGGCCGAGGCCGACGAGGTGCGCAAGGCAGGCGGCCTGTTCATCATCGGCACCGAGCGGCACGAGAGCCGCCGCATCGATAACCAGCTGCGCGGCCGTGCTGGCCGTCAGGGCGACCCCGGTGCTTCCCGATTCTACCTGAGCCTGGAAGATGACCTGATGCGCCTGTTTGGCGGCGACCGTGTGGCGGGCTTGATGGATACCCTCAAGATCGACGAGGACACCCCCATCGAGAACCGAATGATCACCAACACCCTCGAAAGTGCCCAGAAGAAGCTGGAGGGCCGCAACTTTGAGATCCGAAAGAACGTGCTGAAGTACGACGACGTCATGAATCAGCAACGCGAGATTATCTACGGCCAGCGCCACAAAGTGCTGGACGGCGAAGACATCTCCGCCGAGATGCACAAGATGCTGCGGGAGAACATCGATTCTTCCTGCGCCCAGTTCCTGGCGGGCGATGTCAAGGATGAGTGGGACTTTGGTGCTCTCCGCCGTCACTATCAGGGCTGGCTGACCACCGATGCCGACTTCCATTACACGGTGGAGGATTATGACAGCCTGAGCCGCGAGGGCATCGCCGATCTGCTGTATGACCGCGGCATGGATGTCCTCAACGATAAAGAGCAGCGCTACGGTGCCCCCCTCATGCGGGAACTGGAGCGTATCTGCCTGCTCAAGTGTGTAGACCGCCAGTGGATGGACCATATTGATAATATGGATCAGCTGCGGCAGGGCATTGCGCTGCGCGGCTACGGCCAGAAAGACCCCGTGGTCGAGTACCGCATCGAGGGCTTTGATATGTTTGACCAGATGGTGGATTCCATCCGGGAGTCCAGCATCAAGATGCTGCTGACCATCGAGGTGCGGAAAGCCGGTGCCGCTCCCAAGCGGGAGCAGGTGGCCAAGCCTACCGGAGAGGGCTTTGTGCCCGGCAACGGTGCTCCCGGTGCCAAGGGGGCCCCCAAGGGCCAGCCGGTGCGGGTCATCAAGATCGGCCGGAACGACCCCTGCCCCTGCGGCAGCGGCCTCAAATGGAAAAAGTGCACCTGTGCACAGTACCATCCGGACGGAGCTGGTAACACGCAGGAGTAACATAAGATCATCCGCCCTCTCAGCTGTCTGAGAGGGCGTTTTGCAAAGGAGCGATGTTTGGATGATGAAGCCGAATGAATTGCTGGAGGAAGCGAAGACCCTGCAGCCTCAGCTGCAGAAATGGCGGCGGGCGATCCACCGCAACCCGGAGGTGGGCTTTGACCTGCCCAAGACCAAGGCGCTGGTCAAGCAGGCCCTGACCGAGATGGGCTATGCGCCGCAGGACTGCGGCAGGGCGGGTGTCCTCGCGCTGGCCGGGGGAAAGCGCCCGGGCAAGACCATCCTGCTCCGGGGCGATATGGACGCCCTGCCCATCTTTGAGGAGTCCGGAGAGGTGTTTGCCTCCGAGGTGCCGGGCAAGATGCACGGCTGCGGCCACGATATGCACACGGCCATGATGCTGGGTGCGGCAAAGCTGCTGAAAGAGCACGAGGAGGAGATCGAAGGCACCGTCAAGCTGGAATTCCAGCCGGCCGAAGAGATTTTCCAGGGCTCCCCGGATATGATCTCCAACGGCCTGCTGGAAAACCCGAAAGTGGACGCGGCGGTCATGTTCCATGTGCTGGCCGGGATGCCTCTGCCTCTGGGCGAGGTGCTGGTGCCGGGCGGCGGCATCACCATGGCAAGCTGTGAGCAATACCACATTGTGGTGCACGGCAAAGGCGGCCATGGTTCCATGCCGGAAAACTGCATCGACCCCATTACGGCCGCGGCCCATATCCACATTGCATTGCAGGAGATCAACGCCCGGGAACTCTCCCAGAACGATTTTGGCGTGCTGACCACCGGGCGGTTTGCGGCGGGAGCTGCTTCCAATGTCATCCCGGACACCGCCGAGATGTGGGGCACCATCCGCACCACCGACCCCGACAACAAGACCGGGGCGTTCATCCGGCAGCGGATGACGGAGATTTCCGAGGGCGTGGCAAAGGCGTTCCGCTGCACAGCGGAGGTGGAGTTCTCGGACTACTGCCCCTGCATGATGGTGGACAAGGCCCTGGCACAGGATGCCATGACCTATATGACCGACCTGCTGGGGAAGGGTGCCATGGATATGGCCCCGCTCACGGGTGGAAAACCGGGCGGCGGCAGTGAGGACTTTGCATTCGTGAGCCATGAGGTGCCCACGGTGAGCATGTTTTTGGCCTGCGGCAGCCCGGAGCGGGGCTACCGCTACGGCCAGCACCACCCCAAAGTCCGGTTTGATGACAGCGTCCTCTGGGAGGGCAGCGCGGCGTACAGCTACTTTGCACTGCGCTGGCTGGAGGGACACCGGTAAGCCGAAAAACAGGAAGTGTGAAAAGGAGGAGCATCCGTGCTGAAGATCGCGGTGGTGGAAGACCAGACCGAGGTGCGGGAGAGCCTGTGCCAGTTCATCCGGCAGTACGCCGGGGAGCAGGGCCTGCAGGCGGAAGTGGAACCCTTTGCGGACGGGGCTGTCATTGCTGAGGGGTACCAGCCCGGGTATGACATCATTTTTCTGGATGTGGAAATGCCCCGGCTGGGCGGCTTCGGGGCGGCGGAGCGCATCCGTGCGGTGGACCCGGATGTGGTGCTGGTGTTCGTGACCAACATGGCCCAGTACGCCATCAAGGGGTACGAGGTGGACGCGCTGGATTACGTGCTCAAGCCGGTCAGCTATGGGGCGTTCTGCACCAAGCTCTCCCGGGCCATCCAGCGGGTGCAGCGCCGCAAGGGTGGGCAGGTGGCCCTGCAGCTTTCGGGCGGCGGGATGCAGTTGTTGGACACCGGCGATCTCCTGTATCTGGAGACCCGCAACCGGATGCTCTACTACCACACCGCCACCCAGGAGTACGCGGTGCGGGGGAGCCTGGCCGGGGCTGAAAAGCAGTTGGCTGCCTACCACTTTGCCCGGTGCAACCAGTGCTATCTGGTCAACTTGCAGTACGTCCGGGGCGTGGAAAATGATTTTGTGCAGGTGGGGGACGCCCGCCTGGAGATCAGCCGTCGCCAGAAAGCCGCCTTTATGACGGCGGTGGCCTCCTATCTGGGAGGTGTGCTGTGATCGTTGTCGGCAGGCATGTGTTTTTTCGGGCGGTGCTGCGGTGGGGCGCGGCGCTGGCGTTCTGCTACCCGCTCAAGCACCGGGAACGGTTCTGGCTCCGGGCCGTGGAGCTGCTGCTGTCCCTGATGGCCCTGACCTGGCTGCTGGACCCCATGGCCCAGAGCAACTCGCTGGTGCAGCTGCAGATCTCCCTGCTGGGAATGTACATCGGCTTTTTTATCCTGCTGGGTGCCATGATCTATGCCTGTGTGGAGATCGACAAAAAGAGTGCCCTCTACTGCGCGGTGTGGAGCCTGCTGACGGCCCAGACGGCTTACGAGGGCTGGAACCTCTTTGAGCTGCTCTGCGCGGTGAAAAGCCATCCGCTGAATATGAACAGTGTCCCGGTCAAGCTGCTGCAGGTGCTGACGGGTGTGGTGTTCTATGGAGTCATCTGCGGGACACTGGCCCGGAAGATCCCGGACAAAGGCGTGTACCACATCGGGCCCCGGCAGCTGGCCAGCGCGTTTTTTATGGGGATTATGTTCATGCTGCAGGCGGCGCTTTTAAGCAGTGCCCAGGCGCTGGACTGGCCCATGAGTGTTGTGGGCACCACCCTCATCGGGCAGCTTTACTTTTTGACGCTGCTGTACCTGCAGACGGAACTGTTCAAAAAATCCGACCTCCAAAAGGAGATGGAAACACTGAATCTGCTCTACGAGCGGCAGCGCCAGCAGTATCAGGTGGCGCGGCAGAACGTGAACATCATCAACAAGCGCTGCCACGAGCTGCGGGTGCAGATCGCGGCCCTGCGCAAGCTGGCCCCGGACGCGGTGCCGCGGGAGACGCTGGAGGAGGCGGAGAACGCCGCCCGCCTCTACGACGCCGGGGCAAACTCCGGCAACGAGGTGCTGGACGTGGTGCTCACCGAGAAGACCCTGCTCTGCCAGTCCCGGCGGGTGCAGCTCAATGCAGTGGCCAACGGCAGCTGCCTGCAGGGCTTTGAGCCCGGCGATTTGTACGCCCTGTTTGCCAACGCGCTGGACTACGCCATAGAGGGAGCAGTGCGGACGCCCGACCCGGCCCGGCGGAACATCGACCTGCTGGTCTGCGTGCGGCAGAGCTTTATCGTCATCAACGTCATCAGCCCGGCTCGGGAGCCGGAGGCTGCCGCGACCCGTACCGAGGCCTACGAGCTGAAAGTGCTCCGCCGCATCGTGCAGAAATACAGCGGCACCCTGACCACGGAAACGCAGAACGGCTTTTTTGCCATCAAGATCATTTTCCCGCTGAAGCAGGGAGAATAAAACAAAAATAATGAAAACACAGCGATATGCGGACTCTGACAAAGAGAATGCGTATCGCTGTGTTTTTATTGTTTGGAAGCGTCCTTGCCCTCTCAGGCGCTTGCGCGCCAGCTCTCCCAAAGGGAGAGCCTCTGGCGATTCGCAACGTTTGTTGGATACAACTGATTGTGAAAGTTGCACAATGATTTTGCTTTGGATTTGGAAGCAAAAAACCGAATATCCTCTCAAAACGACCACTTTTCGCAACCATCTTGCAAAAAATATTTGCTTTGATAAAATACTGACGAACGAAAACGAACGGAATGAATCCCGTGAAAATACGACCAAGTTTAAGGAGACGGCTTATGCGCAAAATTGTCCGACTGATGAAAAACTGGCAGTTCATCGGCCCGGAGGGGAACACCACTCCCGTGGACCTGCCCCACACCTGGAACGCCATCGACGGCCAGGACGGCGGCAACGATTACTGGCGGGGCACCTGCGTCTACCGCACCAGTTTTGCGGCTCCGGCCTTTGAGGAGGTCAGCCAGCAGGTGTGGCTCCAGTTCGAGGGCGTGAACGCCAGCGCAAAAGTCATTCTGAACGACACCGAGGTCTGCGTGCACGACGGCGGCTATTCCACGTTCCGCGCCAACATCACCACCCTGCTGCGAGAGGAGAACATCCTGACCGTGGAGGTGGACAACCGTGTCAATGACCATGTTTACCCCCAGAAAGCCGACTTCACGTTCTACGGCGGCATCTACCGTGACGTGAGCCTGCTGGTGGTCCATAAAGATCACATCGCATTGGGCCATTACGGCGACACCGGCGTGAAAGTGACGCCCACCCTGTGCAAGGATCACACCGCCGACATCCGGGTGGAGACCCGCCTCGAGGGCGAGGGCACCGTCCGCGTCACCCTGAATGACGCCGAGGGCAACACCGTGGCCGCCGCCGAGGGCAAAGACGTCACCATGACGCTGGCACACCCCCACCTGTGGGACGGCGTGAAAGACCCCTACCTCTACACCTGCGTGGTGGAGCTCGAGCAGGGCGGGGAAGTGGTGGACACCGTTTCCACCCGCGTGGGCGTCCGGAGCTTCCGGGTAGACCCCAAGAAAGGCTTCTTCCTCAATGGCCGCTCTTACCCGCTCCACGGCGTCTCCCGCCATCAGGACCGCAAGGGTCTGGGCAATGCCATCAGCCGGGAGATGCACGATGAGGATATGACTCTCATCCGGGAGCTGGGTGCCAACACCATCCGGCTGGCCCATTACCAGCACGACCAGTACTTCTACGACCTGTGCGATGAGTACGGCATGGTGGTCTGGGCTGAGATCCCCTATATCTCCGAGCACCTGCCCAATGGCCGCCAGAACACCATCGACCAGATGGAAGAGCTGATCTACCAGAACTACAACCATCCCTGCATCGTCTGTTGGGGTGTCTCCAACGAGATCACCATTTCCACCAAGGATAAGGCCGACATGCTGGACAACCACCACATGCTCAACGACCTGTGCCACAAGATGGACCCCACCCGCCTGACCACGCTGGCCTGCTACGCCATGTGCGGCCCGTTCAACCCGGTGGCCCACATCACCGATCTGGTGAGCTGGAACCTCTACCTGGGCTGGTATGTGCCGGGGCTGTTCCTCAACGACCTGTGGCTCAACTTCTTCCATCTGGTGTATCCCAACCGGGCGCTGGGCTTCTCGGAGTACGGCGCGGAGGGAATGCCCAACCTCCACAGTGAGCACCCCCGCCGGGGCGACCACACCGAGGAGTATCAGGCAAAATACCACGAGTACATGCTCCGCTGCTTCGACCGTCACCCCTGGATGTGGTCCACCCACGTCTGGAACATGTTCGATTTTGCAGCCGACGCCCGTGACCAGGGCGGCGAGCCGGGCATGAACCATAAAGGTCTGGTCACGTTTGACCGGAAGACCAAGAAAGACAGCTTCTACCTCTATAAGGCATGGTGGAGCGATGAGGCGTTCGTCCACATCTGCTCCAAGCGGTTTGCGGACCGCACCGCCAGCGAGATCGAAGTCAAGGTCTACTCCAACCAGAAGACCGTTGCCCTGTTTGCGGACGGCCAGAAGATCGCGGAGCAGACCGGCGAGCATGTCTTTACGTTCAAAGTGCCGCTGAACGGCGAGGTCAAGCTGCAGGCTGTGGCAGGGGAGTGCATCGACACGGCATCGTTCCGTAAGGTGGACACCCCCAACCCCGGCTACAAGCTGGTCAAGACCAAGTCCAAGAGCGCCAACTGGGTGTAAGCCCGGGCGGATTCCCCAAGGCAAGCGCCGCCTTTCCCACAAAGCCGGCTATTGTATAAACAAAAAGGAGGAGAACCCATGAAGAACAAGAAATCCAAGGTGGGTTTATGGTCTGCTCTGACTGCCATCACCGCGATCCTGACAATCGCGGCCATCGTTGGCAATATCATTGCAAACCAGTACGCCACCACCATCAACGTTGCTCTGAATGCATCGACCTATAAGATCATTCACGACAGCAGCAACACCGAGGATACCGAGTATTTCAAAAAAGGCTTTGCTTCCGATGAGGAGCGTGAGGCCTACGAGGCTGAGCTGTGCGCTCAGGTCGAGGCCGAGGGCGCAGCCCTGCTGAAGAACCAGAACGCTGCCCTGCCTCTGGCACAGGGCGCCAAGGTCAGCCTGTTCGGCCACGGTTCCGTGGACCTGATGTACGGCGGTACCGGTTCCGGCTCTGTCGATACCAGCAAGGCTCCCAACTTCAAGCAGGCTCTGGAGTCCCAGGGCATCTCCGTCAACGAGACCCTGTGGAACCTGTACAGCTCTGACTCCATGATGAGCAAGTACAGCCGCATGACCCCTGCTTCCATCTCCGATACCCTGGAGGCGAACACCCAGTATGCGGTCAACGAGGCTCCCTGGAGCGCTCTGTCCAGCGCTGAGAGCAGCTTTGCCGAGTACGGCGATGCCGCCATCGTGGTCCTCTCCCGTTCCGGCGGCGAGGGTGCTGACCTGCCCAGCGGTGAGAATGGCACCAACGACAGCTGGATCTCCGGCCAGGAGGGCGACGGCAACTATCTGGCTCTCTCCGCGGAGGAGCTGGAGCTGCTGCAGAACCTCAAGGCTCTGAAAGACAACGGCACCTTTCAGTCCATCATCGTCCTGCTCAACAGTTCCAACGCCATCGAGCTGGACTTCCTCAACCCCGAGATCTGCGGTGAGGATTACGGTATCGACGCTGCCATGTGGATCGGCGACGTGGGCCAGACCGGTATCAACGGTGTGGCACAGCTGCTGTCCGGCGCGGTGACCCCCTCCGGCTCTCTGGTCGATACCTACCTGTACGACAACATGGCAAACCCCGCCATGTACAACTTCTACACCCAGGCTTACCCCAACGCGGCAGAGTACAACCTGCTGACCGAAGGTGCCGACGTGCAGGGCATGTACAGCGTCTACCAGGAGGGCATCTACCTGGGCTACCGTTACTTTGAGACCCGCTACGAGGACGTGGTCATGGGCACTGCGAACGCGGGCGACTATGACTGGGCCAAGACGGTTGCTTATCCGTTCGGCTACGGCGACAGCTACACCGATTTCACCTACAGCAACTTCCATGTCACCGAGTCTGACGATGCCTTTGACATCAGCCTGACCGTGACCAACTCCGGCAAGACCTATTCCGGCAAGGAGACCGTGCAGGTCTACTTCCAGTCTCCCTACACCGATTACGACAAGGCCAACGGCATTGAAAAGGCTGCAGTCGAGCTGGCTGGCTTCGCAAAGACCGATGTCCTGGCTCCCGGCGCTTCTGAGACCGTGAACATCACCGTCAACAAGAGCGAGCTGCGCACCTACGATGCCAATAAGGCCAAGACCTACATCGTGGACGCTGGCGACTACTACTTCGCCGTGGGCACCGACTCCCACAACGCCCTGAACAACATCCTGGCTGCCAAGGGCTACACCGTGGAGAACACCAACGGCCGCATGACCGCCGATGGCGATGCTTCTCTGGTTTACACCTGGAACAACCCTGCTCTGGATACCACCACTTACGCTGTCAGCGCCAACGGCACTGCCATCACCAACCTGTTTGATGAGTCCGACCCCAACAAGAGCAGCGACGCTCCCGGCTCCGTGACCTGGATGAGCCGCTCTGACTGGACCGGCACCATCCCCACCGCTCCCGCACAGCTCACTGCCAACGAGACTCTGGCTGCTGACCTGGCATTCACCCAGTACGACGGCAGCCTGGCCGACAGCGTCGAGATGCCCACTCTGGGCGCCAAGAACGGCCTGACCCTGGCTTCCATGATCGGCAAGGACTTTGATGATCCCGAGTGGAATACCCTGCTGGATCAGCTGACCTATGACGAAATGGTCAACACCATCACCCTGGGCTTCCACAACACGGCCGCTGCCGCCTCCATCGGCAAGACCGCTACCAAGGACGAGAACGGTCCCCAGGGCCTGACTGCTGCCCTGACCGGCGGCGCGTCCGCCATGTGCTACACCTCTGAGGATGTCATGGCTGCTACTTTCAATGTGGACCTCATCAACGATGTGGGCCGCTGCATTGGCGAGGACTGCCTGGCCATGGGTTACTCCGGCCTGTACGGCCCCGGCATCAACATGCACCGCACCGCTTACTCCGGCCGTAACTTCGAGTATTACGCGGAGGATCCGTTCATTGCTGGCACCATCTGCGCTGCCGAGGTGCAGGGCATCCAGTCCAAGGGCGTGTACGTCTACCTGAAGCACGTTGCCCTGAACGACTCCGAGACCAGCCGCCGCGGCGTGAACACCTGGCTGAACGAGCAGACCGCCCGTGAGATCTATCTGGAAGTGGCCGATAAGGCCATCACCGATGGCGGCGCGTGGGATGTCATGACCGGCTTCAACCGCTGGGGCGCTACCTGGTGCGGCGCAAACCAGAACCTGCTGACCGGCTTCCTGCGTGAGGAGCTGGGGATGCGCGGCATGTGCATCACCGACTTCTCTGGTTCCAGCCAGTACATGGATCTGGTGGACGGCCTGATCGCCGGTTCCGATATCTGGGACAGCCCCATGCCCAAGATCCACACCACCAAGGCTGCCAACTATGAGAACGACGCTTACATCGTGACCCAGATGCGCAACGCAATGCATCACATCCTGTACACCGTCGTCAACTCCAACGCCATGAACGGCTGGGCATCCACCGATACCCTGAAGACCGTTACCCCCTGGTGGCAGACCGCAATCTATGCACTGATCGCTGTGCTGGCTGTGCTGACCGTGCTCTGCGCATGGCAGCTCAGCAAGGCCCTCAAAGCCAAGAAGAGCGCTGTGAACACCGCTCCCGCGGCGGACCAGCAGTAAGTTCCAAGTAGATTTCTTCCTCTTCTTTTCCTTTCCCCAAGGATTCCCCGCAAGAAACCCAAGGCAGCCTGTCCCCCCAACAAAAGGCGGGCAGGCTGCCGCTTTTTTAGAAAAAAGGAGACACCGCAAATGGGTGAACAAACCGCAAAGGCGCCGGGCCTGAACCGCGCCAAAACCTACCAGCTGGTGCTGTTTCCGCTGAACAACGGCGCGACCAACGTGTACTATGTGCTGGTGCTTTCCTACATCGCTACTTTCGGCAGCAAGGTGCTGGCCCTCTCCATGCTCTTTGCCTCGGTCATGGTCACGGGGATGCGCCTGTTCGACGCCATCACCGACCCCATCATCGGCGCGCTGATGGACCGCACCAACGGCAAATTCGGCAAGTTCCGGCCGTTCATGGTCATTGGCAACCTCATCATGGCGGCCAGCATCCTGGCGCTGTACTGCCTGACCCCCCTCATCCCGGCCAGCGCCATGGCTCTGCGCTACGTGGCGTTTGTGGCTCTGTACGCGGTCTGGGTCATCGGCTATACGTTCCAGACCAGCTGCACCCGCTCTGGCCAGACCGTGTTGACCAACGACCCCAAGCAGCGCCCCCTGTTTACCATCTTCAACACGGTGGGCAGCCTGCTGGGCATGGGTGCCATGCAGTTCTTTGCCCCCATCCTGGCCAAGAACTATGAGGGCGGCTACGCTTCCGCCGGGTTCTTCCGCACCCTGGCTCCTGTGGGCATCGTCATCTCCATCCTGCTCACCCTGCTGGCCGTTATCGGCATCTGGGAGAAAGATCAGCCCAAGTACTTCGGCATCGGCGGCGAGAAGACCGAGAAAGTCAAAGTCTCCGAGTATATCCAGATCATCAAGAACAATAACCCCATGCAGCGGCTGATGGTGGCCGGTGCTGGCTGCAAGCTGGCACTTTCCATCGCCACCAACACCACCGTGCTCTGTATGCTGTACGGCTGCATGATGGGCAATTACGACGGCCTCTACCTGCCCATGATGGTGCTGGGCTATGTGTTCAGCGTGCCTTTCTTCCTGCTCACCGTTCGCACCAGCCAGAAGCAGGGCCAGAAGGCCAGCCTGATGAAGTATGTCTCCGTGGCGTTCCTCTGCTACATCGGCGTGCTGGTGCTGCTGCTGCTCTGGGGCAAGAGCGATGCGTTCACCCTGTCCATCATGGGCGAGAACGGCCTGTCCATCAATCTGTACACCATCCTGTTCATCGCGTTCTTCGGCATCGGCTATGGCGCTTACTACGCAACGGCTGATATGCCCATCCCCATGGTGGCCGACTGCTCCGACTACGAGACCTACCGCTCCGGCAACTACATCCCGGGCATCATGGGCACCCTGTTCAGCCTGGTGGACAAGCTGGTCTCCAGCCTGTCCGCTACCGTTGTGGGTGTTGCAGTCAGCTTCATCGGCCTCGAAAGCCTGCCCACCCAGTACGACCCCTACACCCCCGGCATGAACCGGGTGGTCATCGTGCTGTTCTGCATCATCCCCATGGTGGCATGGGCTGCCACCCTCATCGCCATGAAAGGCTACAGCCTGACCGGCGAGAAGATGAAAGAGATCCAGGCTGTCAACGCCTGCCGCCGCGACGCCGTGGCCAACGGTATGAAGCTGGAGGACGCCATGACCAAGTGGCAGACCCTCGACCAGCTGCCAGCCGAGTACCGCGGCTGAGGGCTGACCCCTTGATCTCATAAAACCAGAAAGGCACCGCGCTCTGCTTCCCGGAAACGGGGAGGGGCGCGGTGCCTTTTTTGTTCAGCTTGCACTTTGCCCGCAAAAACACTATACTAAAGAAAATGCGAAACGGACAAAACAGCGGGGGAGGGGAGAAGATGGCAGAGCAACGGGTGCGGGGACTTTCGCTGCGGCGGAAAGTGACCGGCTGGCTGGGGGCGATTCTGGCCGTGACGCTGGTGTCCATCGGGATGGCTACCGCTGTGGGGCGGTGGACCAGCACCGCCTTTGACGCGATGCTGGCCGATAACAGCGCCTGTTACACCGTGCAGGATGCGCTGGCGGCGGAGACCAAGGCGTTCTCCCGGATGGTGCGGGAGCCCTCGCAGGAGAACACGGAGGAGTATCAGACGGCCTGCGAGATCACCGAAGCCAGCCTGGCGGAGCTGCCCTTTGATTATGAAAAGATCGGCGAGGACCGCTACGCCCGCACCTGGAACCTGCTGCAGGGCTATGCGGGCTACCAGAAGTACCGGGACGCCTTTTTGCAGATGACCCCGGCGGCGGATACCTATGTGGACCAGATGTACCGGGTGATGGAATTGCAGGATTACCTCTCCGAGTACGCCCTCCGGCTGACGCAGGCCACGTTGGAGCAGGAGAACGCCGCTTACAGTGCACAGGCCGACCAGCTGGAGCAGCTGCCCTGGGTGTATCTGGGGCTGTTCCTTATGGCGCTGGCATTGATGCTGGTGCTGCTGGATATGCTGTCCCGGGCCGTGGTGCGGCCCCTGCTGGCGCTGGCGCGGGCTTCCCGCAGCATTGCGGATAACGATTTTTCCGGGCAGGATCTGCCGGTCCACAGCCAGGATGAGGTGGGGCGGCTGACCGGGACGTTCAACCAGATGAAGCACGCCATGCAGGAGCATCTGGCGACCCTGAACGCCCTCCACCGGGAGGAAGTGCGGAATCTGGCCCTGGAAAAAGACCTGGATCACACCCGGATGGAGATGCTCAAGAGCCAGGTGAACCCGCATTTCCTCTTCAATACCCTGAACATGATCTCCTGCATGGCCCGGCTGGAAGACGCCGAGACCACCGACAAGATGATCGTCAGCCTGGGCAACCTGTTCCGGCACAACCTGCGCACCAAGCAGCAGGAGGTGACGCTGGAAGAGGAGCTGGACGGGCTGGAAGATTACATCTACCTCCAGCAGATGCGGTTTGATGGACGCATTACCGTGGAAAAGCAGATCTTGGTAGACCCGGCGCGGGTGCGGCTGCCGTCGTTTACATTGCAGCCCGTCATTGAGAACGCGTTCTCCCACGGGCTGAAAGCCTGCGAGGAGGGCGGGCGCATCCTGCTGCGGGTCTGGCGGCAGGGGAGAATGCTGTACGTTACCGTGGCCGACAACGGCAAAGGAATGACGGAAGAGGAACTTGCCGCTCTGAGCGAAAAAATGCGGCAGAGCGAACAGACCGGAAAGAGCATCGGACTGGGAAATATCTTCCGGCGGGTGTCCATGCTCTACCCGGATACAGGAAAAATGCAGGTGTTCAGCCGGGCGGGGCATGGCACCGTCATCCGGTTTGAGATCCCTCAGGGAGGAGAGGAGGAACGAGCATGAAGTGCAAGCTGCTGGTGGCGGAGGATGAGCTGATCGAGCGGAAAGTCCTCTGCAAGACGCTGCAAAAGTATCTGGGCGACCTGATTGTCCTATACGAGGCCCGCAACGGGCGGGAGGCGCTGGAGCTGTTTGCCCGGGAGGCCCCGCAGGTGGTCATCCTGGACATTGAGATGCCCGGCTACACCGGGCTGGAAGTGGCCCGCAAGATCCGGGAGACGGACAAGAACTGCGGCATCCTCTTCCTGACCGGATATGATAAATTTGCCTACGCCAAGCAGGCCATTGCGGTGCGGGCGCTGGACTACCTGCTTAAGCCCTATAAGGAGCAGGAGCTGGTGTTTGCGGTAGAGGACGCCATCCGGCAGGTGTCGGCCCGGAGCACGCCGCTGCCGCCCCGGGCACAGCCTACGGCCCCGGCTGCCCCGCTCCACACCGAGGAAGAGGACGAGGATGTCCGCACCTCCATCATCCGGGCGGAGATGCTCTCGTTTATTGAAGCCCACTACCGGGAGGATATCTCGATGCAGGACGCGGCAACAGCCCTGCGCTACTCGGATGCCTATTTCTGCAAGAGGTTCAAGCAGTGCTTCAAGGTCAACTTTTCGGCCTACCTCAACGAGTACCGGGTGGGGAAAGCACGGCAGCTGGTGCTGGACCCCCGCCTCAGCCTGAAAGACGTGAGCACCGCCTGCGGCTATGCCGATGCCAACTATTTTACCCGGGTGTTCAAGCGGATCACCGGCAAGACCCCCTCGGAATACCGGCTAGAAAATTTAAACAACTAAAGTGTGGCAAAGAACCGGAAGTACGCCTGATTTGGACGTGCTTCCGGTTCTTTTTTGCCAGTTTCTTTCTCCTCGGAGACGAAAAAATTGTACTTGGATACAAGAATGACAAAATAGTCCTGCGGTTCACAAAAAATTCCCGTTTCGCGGCAAAGAACCCTTTGTTACAATAAATTTACAAACCGTGAATCGAAAAAGGGAGGATACAACGCATGAAGAGAAGAAGATTCCTGTCGCTGATGGGCACGGCCGCATTGGCAAGCGGCCTGCTGCTGACCGGATGCGGCGGGGGAGAGGCTGCGGATGACCGCCGGATCATCCGCATTGGCCATGTGCAGTCGGCCAACCACCCCGACCACCTGGGCCTGACCGCGTTTGCGGATTTTATCAATGAGAAACTGGGGGACAAGTACCGCGTGGAGGTTTACCCCAGCGAGCTGCTGGGCAGCCAGACCGAGATGGTGCAGCTGACCCAGACGGGCGCCATCGACTTTGTGGTGGCCTCCAACGCCATCATGGAGACGTTCAGCTCCCAGTACCAGATCTTCAACCTGCCGTATCTGTTCTCCAGCGAGGAGGCTTACCACGCCGCCATGGAGGACAATGAGGTCACCGACCCGATCTTCCTGACCACCCAGAAAGCTGGTCTAGAGACCGTTACCTGGCTGGACGCGGGCACCCGCAACTTCTACACCGTCAAGACCCCCGTCAACCAGCCCTCTGACCTGAAAGGCCTCAAAATTCGCGTCCAACAGTCCCCCACCAATGTGGAGATGATGCGTTTGCTGGGCGGTACCGCCACCCCTATGGGCTTTGGTGATGTGTACACCGCCCTGCAGGCCGGCATTCTGGACGGCGCGGAAAACAACGAGCTGGCCCTGACCGACAACGGCCACGGCGATATCTGCAAGTATTACTCCTACGACATGCACCAGATGGTCCCCGACCTGCTGGTGGCGAACTACGAGTTCCTCTCCAACCTCTCGCCCGACGAGCGGGCCATCTTTGAGGAGGGCTTCCAGCTCATCAATCAGGTGGAGCGGGATGCCTGGGCCGCTGCCGTGGAAGAGGCGAAGAACAAGGCCGAGAACGAGCAGCACGTCAACTTCCTTTACCCGGACACCGCCCCGTTCCAGGAGGCCATGGCGCCCCTGCACACCTCGGTGCTGGCTGCCAACCCCGAGCTGCAGTCGATCTATGACCGCATTCAGGAATACAACGCCGAATACGCGTCCGCAAACTAAGGAGAGGCCAATATGGAAAAATTTCGTACCGCGCTGAACAAGGCGCTTGAGCTTCTGGCTGGCCTGAGCATGGCGGTCATGGTCATCCTGACCACCTATCAGGTCATTGCCCGTTATATCTTCAACTCTCCCTCCACCTGGTCGGAGGAGCTGGTCGGCTATCTGTTTGGCTGGAGCACCCTGTTTGGTGCCACCATCGTTTCCGGTGAGCGCGGCCACATGAACATCCCCATTCTGGTGGACCGGATGAACCCCGGGATGCGCAAGGCGTTCCACATCCTGTGGGAGGTGGTGGCGTTCCTCTTCTCCGCTACCATCCTCGTCTTCGGCGGCTTCCAGGTCTCCAAACTGGCCATGGGCCAGCAGACCTCCTCGCTGGGCGTGGCAGTCGGCGTATTCTACTGGGTCATGCCCATCTGCGGCGTGGTCATCCTGCTGTATTCCATCCTGAACATCATCGGCATTGCCAACGGCACCATCTCGCTGGAGGTCGCCGATGAGGCTTCCGAGGCCATCGCCAAGGTCGAGGCCGAGAAAGCCGCTGCAAACGAAAAGAAGGAGGGCTAAACCGTGGCAATTCAAGCATTGTTGGTCATTCTGGCAGTCCTGCTGGTGCTGCTGTTCCTGGGCGTGCCCATCTCGTACGCCATCGCCGTTTCTTCTCTGACGGCCATCCTCTCGTCCATTGACCTGAACGTTGCCGTGCTGACGGCCGCCCAGCGCACGTTCGTGGGCATGAGCAAGTTCAGCCTGACGGCCATCCCGTTCTTCATTCTGGCGGGCAACATCATGAACCAGGGCGGCATTGCAAAGCGCCTGGTGGATTTCGTCATGTCCATCCTGGGCAAGCTGCCCGGCGCGCTGCTCATCACCAACATCGGCACCAACGCCCTGTTCGGTGCCATCTCCGGTTCCGCTTCCGCCGCCGCTGCTGCCGTTGGCTCCATGATCCGCGACGGTGCCGAGGAGCAGGGCTATGACCCGGCTGTCACCGCTGCTACCAATGCGGCCTCCTCCTGCTCCGGCCTGCTGATCCCTCCCTCCAACGCCCTGATCACTTACTCGCTGGCTTCTGGCGGCACCTCCGTGGCTGCCCTGTTCATGGCCGGTTATGTCCCCGGCATCATCTGGGCTCTGGCCTGTGCCGTGGTCGGCGTCATCCTGGCCAAGAAGCTGGGCTATAAGGGCACCCCCGGCAAGTTCGATTGGAAGAACCTCGGCGTCTGCACCCTGCGCGCTCTGCCCTCCCTCTCCCTGATCATCGTGGTCATCGGCGGCATCGTGGGCGGCGTCTTCTCCGCCACCGAGGGTTCTGCCATCGCCGTGGTCTACGCCCTCATCCTGGCATTCTGCTACCGCTCCATCAACCTCAAGAGCCTGTGGAAGATCATTGTGGACTCTGCCAAGATGTCCGGCATGGTCGTCTTCCTCGTTGGCGTGTCCAACATTCTGGGCTGGGTCATGGCGTTCCTGCAGATCCCCGATGCCGTGGCGGCTCTGCTGCTGGGCCTGACCAACAACAAGTACATCATCCTCCTGATCATGAACGTCATCCTGCTGGTGTCCGGCACCTTTATGGATGTTACCCCGGCTATCCTGATCTTCACCCCGCTGTTCCTGCCCATCTGCCAGAGTTTTGGCATGAGCACCATCCACTTTGGTATGATCCTCGTGTACAACCTCTGCATCGGCAACATCACGCCCCCTGTCGGCAACGCGCTGTTCGTCGGCATCAAGGTGGGCCGTACCAGCCTGGAAAAGATCCTGCCTTACATGCTTATGTACTATGTCGCCATCATCGGCGGCCTGCTGCTGGTCACTTACATCCCGGCAGTGTCCATGGCCCTGCCTCAGCTGACGGGCCTGGTGTAATGAGCGCATAACGGAACGATCTACTTTCTTCTCCTGAAAAGGCGGCACTTCTGCAATCAAGTGCCGCCTTTTCCTTTTGTGTGCCGGAAAAATTTTTGCCTGCCGGCCCGGGAAGCTGCAATTTTTCCGTGTGATGAACCGTATTTAAGAAAAAGGAACCAATTTCCAGTGGAAAGAAATGCGGTCCATTGCGAATAAGGAGGCTGCCAATATGAAACTAGCTGCTGATTACCGTGCTCTTGCCCGGGATGCCCTGCGTGGAAGATGGAGAACAGCGGTGCTGGCCGGGTTGCTCGCCAGTGCGCTGGGTGCCAATATTGTAAACGCAACCGGGAACATTACATCCAACGCGAACCGTGCCAACCAGAATTCCAACATCACGCCCGGCGGTTCCCTTGAGTTGTTTTCACAGGCCAACGGCGGCAGGCTGCTGGCAGTGCTGGTGGTCTGCATCGTGGTCTGGACCCTCTTCACCCTCGTGGTGGGCGGTGCCGTGCGGCTGGGATATGCCCGGTTCAACTTGAATCTGGCGGACGGAAAAGCGGCCACTGTTTCGGACCTGTTTTCCCAGAAAGGCCGCCTGTGGGATGGCTTCTGCCTGAAATTTTTGCAGGGGCTGTATGTGGCACTGTGGTCATTGCTGCTGGTGATCCCCGGCATTGTAAAATCCTACAGCTATGCAATGGCTCCGTACATCATGGCGGAACACCCTGCCCTGACGGCCAACGAGGCCATTACGGAATCGCGGCGGATCATGGACGGCAACAAATGGCGTCTGTTCTGCCTGGATTTCAGCTTCATCGGGTGGGAGCTGCTCTGTGTCCTCCCGATGCTGGCCGGGTTTTCGTGGGTCGTGGCAGCTTTCTCCGATGCAGCGGCCATGGGGGTCGCCCTGGTGCTGCTGCTGGCAGTTCCGCTGAGCGCAGGCTTTTTTGTAGTGCGCCCCTATGAGGAAGCCGCATGGGCGGTTTTCTACCGGGACATTACAGCGGCCGAGGCAGAAACCGAATGACCCGAACCGGAAAGCAAAAGGAGTACGAAAGACGGAATGAGAAACACTGCGATCTATCATCTCCCGGGGCTGTTTGAGTTTTACGAGCTGTACCGCCGGTTCCTGCCGCTGTTCCGGACACACCGGGAGTATTTTTACGATGGGTGCGAGATCGGTTCCATCTACGGTGCCCCGGAAAACTGCCTCTGGGGCGGGGGACGCTTTTCCTGCGGGGAGTGTGATCCCCAGGCGATGATGGCCCTGCTGCGGGAATACGGCATCTCGGCCCGGCTGACATTCAGCAACTCGCTGCTGCGGGAGGAGCATCTGGCGGACGAGCGCTGCAACGCGCTTTGCAGGCTGCTGGCGGAAAGCGGCGGCCCGCAGAACGGCGTCATCGTCCATTCCGACCTGCTGGCGGGCTACCTGAAAGAGCACTACCCGCAGCTTTATCTCGTCTCTTCCACCACCAAAGTCCTCACGGAGTTTGAAGCGTTCCGGCAGGAGACGGCCCGGGAGGATTTTGCCTATGTGGTGCCGGATTTCCGGCTCAATAAGGCCTTTGCCCAGCTGGAAACGCTTGCCCGGGCGGAAAAAGACAAGGTGGAATTCCTCTGCAACGAGTGCTGCTGGACGGGCTGCAGGGACCGCAAGCGCTGTTATGAGGTGGTCAGCCGCCAGAACCTTGGGGAAGACTGCCCGGACCACCGCTGTGCCGCGCCCGACGCGGCGCAGGGGTACCGCTTTTCCAAAGCCATGCGGAGCCCGGCGTTCATCGGGGTGGAGGATATCAAGGAAATCTATCTGCCCATGGGCTTTTCCAATTTCAAGGTCGAGGGGCGGGGCCTGGGCAGCGCGCTGGTGCTGGAATTTTTGCTCTACTATCTGGTCAAGCCGGAGCACCAGCTGGAAGTCCGGGAAGAAATTTATCTCGACAACATGCTGGACTTGTTCTGACCGCCTGCGTGCAGGGTTGAAGCCTGGAGCCGGTTTGCGTATAATGGATAGGAAACCGGGGACGGCTGTCCCCCAAAGGAGAACATCAGGAGGGAAATCAAGATGGAATTTACACAGGTCGTGGAAAACCGCTATTCCTGCAAAAACTTCAGTGGCCGTAAGGTGGAGGCGGAAAAGCTGCAGGTCATTCTGGAAGCAGGCCGGGTGGCCCCCACTGCGAAAAATTTACAGGAGCAGCGGGTCTATGTCGTCCAGTCCGAAGAGGGGCTGAAAAAGATCGACGCTGTAACGCCCTGCCGCTATGGCGCTCCCACCTGCCTGGTGGTGGCCTTTGATAAAAACCATGTATTTACTTACCCCGGCGAGAAGCGGGATTCCGGCGTGGAGGATGCCTCTATTGTAGCCACGCACATGATGCTGGCCGCCGCCAACGCAGGAGTGGACAGCTGCTGGCTGAACTTCTTTGACCCGGACAAGGCAGCCAAAGAGCTGGGCCTGCCGGAAAATGAGGAAGTGCTGATGATCCTGGACCTGGGCTATGCAGCCGAGGGCGTTGGCCCACTGCCTAACCACGCCTCCCGCAAGCCTCTGGAGGAAACGGTGGTCTACTGCTGAGGAAGACTGCCCGGAACAAACCGGAACAGTAAAATAAAAAGCAAAAAGTCAGGCTCTCCATTTTACCGGAGAGCCTGACTTTTTCTGTTACACAGGGGAATGCGGGATATCTTGAGGAGAAAAGAATCTTCTGGATAAAATCAGGTCTTGGAAGTATCGATAGCCACCGAGATGGCGATGTAAGTCTGGCCGTCAACCGTCCGGACTACCACACCGACATCGCTCCATTTGTCCATATAGTGGCTGTTGATGTTGGTGTCGGTTTTGATAAGTTTTGCGAGGTCCGTATTTTTGTAATCACACTTGGCAATGAATGTGTAACCGAATTTGCCATTTTTTAAATCAGTATGGGATTTGAATGTAAAAGAAGAACTGAGCTGGCCCCATTTTCCACTGATGGCAGCATCCAGGTCCTGATTGGCTATTTTGCGGAGCTCGCTGCTGTTTTGCAATTTGGCGGAATTGACGGGACGGTTCTGATTGATGGCGGCCATCACGGCAGTTTCCGCCTGTGCATCTGCGGAGGTAGAGCCACCGCCGCCGCAGGCTGTCAGCAGGGACAAGGCGAGAACGCCCACTAGAAGAAGAGCGGCCAGTTTTTTCAGGTGTTTCATTGTAAATGCCTCCTGTTGTTTTCAGAATTTTTGTTGTCATTTTTGGGGTGCAGGAATGATCATCGGCACGTCCAGATCAGGTGCCGTTCTGGCTTTATTGTATCGGACCGCATGGGATTCTGTCAATTGCGAAATTGCATGAAAATCAAAAAGAAATTTCGTTAAAATCAATGAAGATACGATCATTCTATGAACAATTTGTGAAGAATAGACCGGGCTTCGCAAAGGATCTTTGCTTGGAATAAACGAGACCTCCGGCAATCTCGCCGGAGGTCTTTTCATCGCATCATAAAAATTTACAGCGCGGTCTGTGCGGTCTTGACAAGGTATTCCATGGCCTGCACGGGGTACTGCCCGGCGGCGGTCTCGCCCGTCAGCATCAGGCTTGCGGCCCCGTCCAGTACGGCATTGTAGATGTCGCTGACCTCGGCGCGGGTGGGGACCGCCCGGGTCTGCATACTGTCCAGCATCTGGGTCACGACCATGAAAGGCACGCCCGCGGCCCGGCAGAGGGAGGCCAGCTGCTTCTGGCAGCGGGGCAGCTCCCACAGGGGCATGGCGTTGCCCAGATCGCCCCGGGCGATAACGACCTGATCCACCAGCGGCAGAAACTCCGGCAAAGTACGGACACCGGCAAGGTTCTCAATTTTGGCAAAGATCTGGATCTGCCCGGCATGGGCATCTTCCAGCGCGGCCCGCAGGGTGCGGATGTCTTCTGCGCTCCGCACAAAGGGGAGCATGACACCTGTGACACCGCAGTCGGCGGCGACGCGCAGGTTCTGCAGGTCTTCATCGGTCAGGGTAGGGGAGGGAACCTCCACGCCCGGCACCGCGATGCTCTTCCGGCTCTGGAGCAGGCCGCCCCGCAGTACGGTGCAGTGGAGAGCAGTGTCCACAGCGTTCACCCGCAAAAGCAGCTTGCCGTCGTCCAGCAGCAGCTTCTGCCCCGGGGTTATGGCGTCCAAAAGGCAGGCCGGGCAGGGAATGCCGCCCGTACCCAGAAACACCTGCTGCCCCTCGGAGAGCGTCAGCGGGGACGCCAGCCGCCCGATGCGCAGCTCCGGGCCCTGTAAGTCGATCAGGAGGGTGCGGATGCCTGCTTTCTGGATGAGCTCCAGCCAGTCGGCGTGCTCGGCCAGTGAGCCGTGAGAAAGGTTCATCCGGAGGCCGGTCATTCCGGCGCGGACCATCTGCTGTAACGTGGAAAGCTCCGCACAGGCCGGGCCGATGGTTCCGTAAAAATCCATAATAATTCTCTTCTTTCTGTGTTATTTTGCGGGGTTGTGGCCCGTGAGCAGGGCATTCAGCTTGCGGCTGAGATCGGCCAGGCACCAGGCAATGGCCATGCCGCCTGCAATGCCGAATGCGGCTAAAAAGGTCTGCTCGCCATAGTGCTCCGCGGCCAGCAGATTGCTGGAGACCACTGCGTTCATGCAGTAATACAGGGTGCTTCCGGGGATGAGGGGGACTGCCGCCGTGATGAAAAACGGGGTAGAGGGGGCATTGTACCACCGGGCCATAAACTCGGCGTAGAGGGCCGCGCAGACACCGCCCATAAGGTTGGCCAGGAACGTGCCGTGTACCGCGGGCGCGGCCAGCAGATAGGCCAGCCAGGCCAGCAGCCCGCCCACGCCTGCCGCAGGCAGGTAACGGCGGTTGAGGTGGAACAGCAGCCCGAACCCGATGGAGCCCAATGCCCCGCTGAGGAGCTGGATGATCGTCTGCATCATGCGGCACCTCCCATCAGCCAGATGGCTGCCATCATGCCAAGCGCCAGCATGGCCGCCAGCAGAACGGCCTCCACCAGCCGGAGCGAGCCTGAGATGATATCACCCAGCAGGATATCCCGGATGGCGTTGGTAAACGGAATGCCGGGCACCAGCAGCATGATGACGCCGATGAGCACCATGTCCGCATGGAGCAGCGGGCAGACCCGGCAGCACAGCAGAGCAGCCATGCCGCTGAGAAACGACGCAATGAACTGGAACGCTACACCGTTCAGGCAGAACGGGGCAAGCCACCGCTCCATCCAGCAGATGAACACTGCAACCCCGCCCGCCAGCACGCCGTCCCACAGGCTCCCGCCAAAAAAGACCGCAAAGCTGGCCGCCGCCAGCACGCTTCCCGCCAGATGGAGCCGGGGCTCCCCGGGCTGTGCCAGAATGGTACTGAGCTGCTGCTGGAACTCCTCCACCGGAGGCTTTTCGGCGCAGATGCGACGGCTCAGGGCATTGAGCTGTTCCAGCTCCAGCAAGTCGTTGCCGGTGCTCTTGCGCAGGCGGCGAGTCTGGGTCTGGGGCGGCAGGTCCGGCATGGTCAGCGTGACCACGATGCTGGATGTGATGACAAAGATATTGACCTCCTCAGCCCCGTATGCCGCCGCAATGCGGTTGAGGGTGTCCTCCACCCGAAACACTTCGGCCCCGCTGTTCTGCAGCGCTTCCCCCATTTTGATGAGGACGCAGAGAAACTGACTGACCTCTGCTTCGCTCATAAGAACCACCCCTCTCTGTGGGCAGGGGAGCGCCCCGCCCGGTACCTCTCTATCATAGCACAGAACGGCCCAAAAGGGAAACCCTGCGGCAAAAAGTGCACAGCAGAACAAACCTTGCAAAAAACTTTGCAAAAACAGTTGACAAGTCTGACTTTGCCTGCTATAATTACTAGCGTCGTCACAGACGACAACAAACATCTGGGGGTTTAGCTCAGCTGGGAGAGCGCTTGCATGGCATGCAAGAGGTCACCGGTTCGATCCCGGTAATCTCCACCAAAAAAAGCACTGTACTTCGTAGGAAGTATGGTGCTTTTCTTTTTGCTGATGCCGCTGCAGCCGTTGATTTTTTGATACCCAAAAAGACACCCTCGCTCTTGATAGGAATCTCATGCAGGAATGTCCATATCTCAATGCGAAGGTGTCCTAATAACGAGGGTCATCTCATCACGGCTACGATCTCTTTTATGATGTTTAGCAGCCGATGAAATTGTTCTGGGGAAAGATCACGGGTAATCTGAGAGAAATACTGCAATGCGGCAGTATTCATATCAACCGTTGCGCTTTTTTGCGGGCAATCATCAGATGCCACGGAACGTAAAGGTGAACTCCACAGACTTGGTCACATCAGGAATATACTCCGGGTGGACATTGGCACCCCAGCTGTCATCGCCGCCAACGCCCATCTGCTCGCCCATAGCACGGATGACCGTGTAATGGACCGGGGGCAGCTCGTAGGGATGCTTGGCACTCTCCATTTCATGGGGAGTGTAGGGCAGCGCAGAGAAGAACATGGGCTTTGCGGCATCTGCGGTAAACAGCAGCCCGCGACCCTTGCGGTCCACTACCTTTGCCCAGCGCACAGCGGTTTTTGCGCCACACTCCTGCGGCACAAGGTACTGTGCCATGTTGTCTGCGACCTTGTTCTGGTAAATGCCCAGCTTTGCACCATGCTGACGATCCCAGTAGGTCTCCGCAGGGCCATTTCCGTACCACTCCACCGTGTCGTAGTCAGCGTCGATCTTGAACAGTACGCCGAACTCCGGCATTGCTGCAAGTCCTTCCACCGGGTCATAGTGCAGGGTGGTCTGGATGCGGCCATCACCGAACACACGGTACTGCAGGCTGCACTCTGCTGCGGGGTTGGTCTGGAGGTTATAGAGATAGGTCACGACCACGCTGTCGGCTTCCACCTCGCAGGTGGGGTTCTGGAGGATGGTGCCGCCATGAACAGACGGGATCTCCTTGCCGATGCCCTTGACGGTAGCGTACAGGCTTGCCAGCTTCCACTGACCGCGAACGCCGCCCATGTTGTTGCCGCAGTCGTTGTCGGTGGGAGCGCGCCAGAAGTTGGGCCGGGGGATCTCCTGAATCATCTCCTTGCCGGCATAGCGGTAGGAAGTCAAGCCGCCGTTCAGATCGGAGAACAAAACATCGAAATTCTCACCACGGACACCGATGTTGTGTGTACCGTGCATAACGGTAAACGGCGTGACCTTCTTGCTGGGAATGGAACGAACCACAGCGATCACACCCTGTCCAAAGGCGACTTCATGACCCCTCTTTGCCCAGCTGGTGTCCTCCTTCAAACGGAAGCTGATGGTCACTGCATATTCACCGGGGAGCGCAGGAACCATAAACGGCAGCGGGAAGCTGGAACGCTCTTCGGGAGCAACATCAATATTGGTCAGTTCCTGCTGCTGATACAGCTTTCCATCACGGTGCAGCAGAGCAACGCAGTCGAAAGCATCCGTAGAGGTGAACAGGTTCTTATTCCAGACTTCGAAGCCAGAGTTGTCGATGGAAATGGCGATGTTCTGATAGCAGAACTTGACCTCCTGCATCTTGGGAGAAGGAGCACGGTCACCACCGTAGGCAATGCCGTTTCCGCTGAAATTATAGTCGGTAGGACGCTCACCGAAGTCGCCGCCGTAGGCTTGGAACCACTTGCCGTAGCGGTCTTTTTTCCAGATGGACTGGTCGATGTAATCCCAGATAAAGCCGCCCTGATAGCCGCAGTCCTTCTGGTCGGCAAGTTCCGTGTACTTGTGCAAAGCACCGTTGGAGTTGCCCATAGCATGAGAATATTCGCACTCGATATAAGGCCGCTGATCGCCCTGTGCCAGATACTCTTTAATGTCCTTGACCGTGCTGTACATATGGCTCTCGATATCGGTGGTTTCGAGGAAGCGGGGATCATTGACCACACCTTCGTAATGCACCAGACGGGTGTCATCAAAGCGGCGGACCATCTCTGCCATCTGGAGCAGGGTCTCACCGCCAAACGATTCGTTGCCCAGAGACCAGATCAGAACAGCAGGATGATTTTTGTCACGCTGGTAAGTGGAATTCATGCGGTCAAACAGGGCGGCTTTCCACTCCGGCTTATCGTTGGGCAGAACGCCCTCGATGCCGCGAATGCCCGCCTGATGAATATCCCATGTGCCATGGGATTCCAGATTGTTCTCTGCGATCAGATACAGACCATACTCGTCGCACAGGTCGTACAGTGCATCCTGATTCTGGTAATGGCTGGTACGGATGGCATTGATGTTGTTCTGCTTCATGGTGATGATGTCCCGAAGCAGCTCCTCATGGGTGTGTACGCCCACAGCACGACCCGTAATGGAGCTGAACTCATGACGGTTGGCACCCTTGAACACGATGCGCTTGCCGTTGAGCAGCATCCGATTGTTCTTCAACTCGAACTTGCGGAAACCGACTTTCTGCCCGGTCACCTCTACCAGATGGCCTGCATCGTCCAGCAGCTCAATTTCCAGTTCATACAGAGCCGGGTCCTCTGCACTCCACAGGTGGGGGTTCTCCACCGCATGGCTGAACAGCGCAGAACCGCCGTTCAGTGCGATTTTTTCGGAGAACACTTCCAGCTCACTGCGGCGCAGGGTCAAACGGGCCGCGCCCTTACCCTCCACCTGCAATGCAACTTCCAGCGTGGAATGAGTAAAATCATCCCCGGCAAACAGCGTTTTGACGGATACATCTTCCAGATGCACGGTGGGGATGGCGTACAGCCACACGCTGCGGAAGATGCCGGAGAAGCGGAAGAAGTCCTGATCTTCGCACCAGCTGGAGGAAGTCCACTTGAACACCTGCACAGCAAGTTTGTTCATGCCCGGCTGGAGATAGGGAGTCAGATCGAATGCGTGTGCGGAGAAGCTGTCCTCGGTGTAACCCACATAAGACCCGTTCAGCCAAAGAGCCATGCCGCTTTCCACACCCTCGAACTCGATGTGGACAGGCTTGCCCTGCATGGATTCCGGCAGCTCGAAGTATTTTACATAGCTTGCCACCGGATTGAACCGCTGCGGGATCTCGCCCGGCTGTACTTCTTCACGGCCATCCCACGGATACTGAACATTCGCGTACTGGGGAATGTCGTAGCCCTCCATCTGGATGTGTGCCGGAACATGAATGTCATCCCAGCCGCTGCAATCGTAATCCGTCTTTTCAAAGCCGGGGATGGCACTGGTGTAGTTCTTTGCGTAGGCGAATTTCCAGATACCGTCCAGCTTCAGCGCCAAAGAAGAGGAGCCTGTCCGATATTCTTCGTGGGAAGCGTAAGTACGGAAACTTGCATGAGCATTCAGCACGTTTTCCTTGAAAAAGGTGGGGTCTTTTACCTTTGCAAAATCAAATGCAGCCATAGTATTTCCTCATTTACCTTTTATAATTTTATAATATTTCTCCAGCCTCCCCGGAGGAATCGCTGGATTCCTCCGGGGAACAGCAGATGAAGGAGAAATGATAATGGTTTGTTATCAGGATGCTGCACGCAGCTTTTCATTTGCTTCTTCAACTTTCAGACGAGACAGAATGAAAGTGATGATGGCATCCAGAGCAAACGGAATCACCAGATACATGATCTTCAGCATATTGATGCAGGAATCCGGCTGAACGGTCAGAGCGCTGTCAAAATGGCTTGCTGCCAGCAGCCAGCCGGTGATGGCAGTACCCAGACCGCCGCCCAGCTTCACACCGAGAGAAGTGCAGGAGTACATCGTGCCATCCACGCGCTTGTGCTTCGTCAGCCAAGTGTACTCGGAGCAAGCTGCGATCACGGCGTTCATGTCGCCCTGCCAAGGACCCTGACCCAAAGCAGCGATTGCGGTAAAGAGCAGCATCAGGGGAACATTACCGCTGCCCATATAACCTGCCACAGCGACCAGAGCACGGGCAACGGTTGCCAGAGTATAGCTCATGACGTTCAGCTTGTACATTCCGCTCCATTTGGCAACCAGCGTCGGGGTGAATACCAGAGCGATGATCAGAGGAATATTGACTGCCCAAGAGAACACGCCAAACAGATTCTGGTTGCCGAGAATATAGGTTGCATAGTAGGTGCCCATGCTGATCATGGCACCGTAGATCTGCTGCAAAATGTAGGTGACGCAAATCATCATATAATATTTGTTCCCAGCAAGCAGCTTTGCAGCCTGAACCAGATTGTACTTTTCGTCCTGCTCGATTTCCTTTTTGTCGGTGGTATCCACCAATTCGCCTTCCGGCAGTTCTTTCACGGAGAAAACGGAGAGGGTGTTGACAAGCAGACCGATGATGGCGTAGATGATTGCAACAGTGCGCCAACCGGCAGCACCACCGCCCAATGCCGTAACAGCACCCAGCGTGATGGACTGGATGAGCAGGCTGGTGGCAAAGGCGAACATGAAACGCCAAGAACCCATCTCGACCTGTTCGGCACTGTTCTTCGTGATGAGAGCAGTCAGTGCAGAGTAAGCAATGTTGTTGGCAGTGTAGAATACAGCGTTCAGCAGAGTATATGCGATCAGGAACCATGCGTACTGTGCAAACTGTCCCAGATTGGTCGGGATGGCGAAAATTGCCACCAGCGTAATGGCACAGCCAATGTAGCCGTACAGCATCCAAGGACGGGCTTTGCCCATTTTGGAGTGAGTTTTGTCAATCAGAGAGCCGAAGAAAATGTCCGTCACACCGTCCAGCAGTTTGGAAACTGCAATCAGAGTGCCGACAATACCGGGGTTCAGGCCAACGGTGTTGGTCAGATAGATCATGACGAAGGAGGACAGGAATGCATACACCACGTTGCCTGCAATATCGCCTGAACCATAGCCGACTTTATTATACCACTTTAGATAACGTTTCTCAGTCATTGTGCTTTCTCCCATCTTGCTTGTTTTGTGTGGGCGCGACCAATCTGCTGCGCACTTCAGACTGGAATTCTCATTACGCAAGTTGCCCAAATCTCTTGCGTTTCGTCTGAAAATATTATAGAATCTAATGGAACGAAAAGATATAGACAAGATGGAACAAAATATGCACAAAATCAAAGAGTTTGTGATTTTTTGATAGAACATTTCTCAAATCACTGTAAAATCTCTGAAGATGAGGAGGACGCAGGGATGTATTTCAACTCAGGATATTTGAACAACTCCCGTTTGGATTTCAAAGACTACTCAAAGCCGCTGGTCGTAGGCAGCTGCGGCACTTATCGCTTGAAAAAACGCCCGAAGCTCCCTACTTTTTGGGCAAAGGGTCGCAGAGACTATCAAATCCTCTATGTGGCATCTGGGAAAGCACACTTCTGGTTCGATGGTGTTGAGGAAGTGGTGACTTCTGGACACATGGTGCTTTATCAGCCGAAAGAAATCCAGAAGTATGTCTACTATGTAGAAGATCATCCAGAGGTGTTCTGGATTCACTTTACAGGATATGATGTCAAAAACGTCCTGAACTATCACG
>UMCB01040109.1_pt1 | contig 52169 bp, 45 predicted proteins | sample 1964151 | NCBI WGS metagenome assembly UMCB01 (sample SAMEA4835960, study PRJEB28245) | human gut metagenome | biome: gut microbiome; material: fecal sample | place: Denmark | collected 2008
ACTTGACCCGGGCACAGCCGAGAAGGTGCTGAACCTGACCAAAAGGATTGTGGAGGAACATCATCTGACCTGTCTGATGATCACCCACAACATGCAGTCTGCCTTAGAGCTTGGCAACCGCATTCTGATGATGGATTCCGGAAATATTGTTCTGGATATCAAGGGAGAAGAGAAGAAAGGACTTACGGTAGAGGGACTTCTTGATAAGTTTAAGGTTGGCGTCGGAAAGAAACTGGACAATGACCGGATTCTTCTTTCTAATGAGAAATAAAGATATAAGATACAAACATCCTGACTGCAGGGAATTTTGAAGCAGCCAGGATGTTTTTTGTATGGATAGAAGTTTTTATAAAATTATAATTTGCTGTTTGTATTCATGCACGTAAGAAGTGCCGTTTTTTTGTGCCAGCATGCTCTCGTAGAGGTTGGAGGCGAAGGTGGTTTCGTCCAATAATGGAAGAGCGGAGGAAGACTGAGAGAGCCTTATACGAACAGGTTCGCGATCCGCCAGAGCAGGCTCATCACTGGCAGCTGCAAGGATCTCCTTCGCATTGGCAAGTTTCGTAAGCAAAGGGATGTGCCCACGCTTTTTGATTTCTCCAAGAAGGGCCGAACTGCTTTTTCGAAAGCCCAGAACCCGGGCGTAGGGAATCTGCTCCGGGGCCTTCTGAATATGAAGAAGCATGTGAAGAAGCGCCCTCTGGATCCTGGTGCGGGTGATATCCCTGGTTTTCAGAAGGTCTGCAAACTGGGAAAAGGTCTCGTACTGATCCTGGCAGGCGAGAATTCTTCTGGCAAGAGAGTGGGACATGTCCAGGTATGTGCACAGGCTCGTTTCATTTTCCTGAAGGAGGCAGTAACGGTACAGGCTGTCCAGGTCATTTTCCAGAAGAAAGGCATTCTTACAAATGGCATCGTAAAACAATTCCTGGCAGGATGCAGGAAGAAAATTACGGGCGAGATCTGCAAGTGAAGCAGTATTGGAAGCTGCCGACTGGATCACCGCATTTCGGATGGCAGAAGCCGATGGGAAGCTGTCTGTGAACAAGGAATTTTCATGATAATCATTTCCTTCACGCTTTATAGCAGTCGGCACAATGGAGCTGTTTTCCCGCAGGATGGCCTTGCAGTATTCAATCCCCAGAATATTGTTGGGAGAGGAAAGCACCTGCTGGTATTTTTCAGACTCATTTCCCGGCAAAACTTCCCCAAGGGCCAAGCTCCTGGCTTTGGGAAACGTCATTCCTTCTTTCAGATTCCGTCGAAGAGCACTTTTGAATTCTTCTGGCTCTTCCACAAGAATCCCGGCCAGCTTCATAAGAATCTCCGTGTCCCCGCATTCGCTTCCAAAACAGAGGGTGTCCACCACCCCAAGTCCATCAAGAAGCTGCACGCCGCTCCTTGCAAAAAGCTCCGCGCTGGCTGTGGCACAGGAAACAGGAAGCTCCAGCACCAGGTCTGCTCCGGCACGTAAGGCCATCTCGGCCCGCACATATTTGGAAAGAAGGGCTGGCGTACCCCTCTGCACAAAATCTCCGCTCATAGCAATGACCACATAGTCTGCGCTAAGCGTACCCTTCACATGATCAATCTGATATTTATGCCCTGTGTGAAAAGGGTTGTATTCCGCAATGATTCCAGCTGTTTTCATGAAATTGCACCTCAAAAAATACGTTGTTCTGCCATATTCTAACATTGAAAAGCTTGAAATACAAGGCCGGGTGGCGTATAATGGGAGTAAGTTACCAGAGGGCTGATTCCTACTCAAAAGGTTTTGGGAGGATCACCCGGAGGACTACTGTAACGAATGAAAGGAGCCATTTAATCATGGGATTTATTGATGTAATCAAAGAAAGAGCAAAATCCAGCATTAAGACAATCGTACTGCCAGAGACAGAGGACATGAGAACTCTTGAAGCAGCAGACAAAATTTTAAAAGAGGGAATTGCCAAACTTGTACTTGTAGGTAATGAGGAAGCAGTTAAGAAGAGCGCAGCTGAGGGCGGCTTCGACATTTCCGGCGCACAGATCGTAGATCCTGCAACATCTGAGAAGACTCAGGGATATATTGACAAGTTAGTAGAATTAAGACAGAAAAAAGGCATGACACCAGAGCAGGCTAAGGAGATTCTTCTGAACCAGTATCTGTACTATGGTGTTATGATGGTTAAGATGGGCGATGCAGACGGTATGGTATCCGGTGCCTGCCATTCTACAGCTGATACATTAAGACCATGCCTTCAGATCTTGAAGACCAAACCGGGAACCAAGCTTGTTTCCGCATTCTTCCTGATCATTGTTCCGGATTGCGAGTACGGTGCTAACGGTGCATTCGTATTTGGTGATTCCGGTCTGAACCAGAACCCGAATCCGGAAGAACTTGCAGCAATCGCAGCTTCTTCCGCAGAGTCCTTCAAGCTTCTTGTACAGGAAGAGCCTGTAGTAGCTATGCTTTCCCATTCTACTAAGGGAAGTGCTAAGCACGCAGATGTTGATAAAGTTGTTGAGGCTACCAAGATTGCCAAAGAGCAGAACCCAGACCTTGCACTTGACGGAGAGTTCCAGCTTGATGCAGCTATCGTTCCAAGCGTAGGCGCATCCAAAGCTCCGGGAAGCCCGGTTGCAGGTAAGGCCAATGTCCTGATCTTCCCAGACCTTGATGCAGGAAACATCGGATACAAACTGGCTCAGCGTCTTGCTAAGGCAGAAGCTTACGGACCTATCACACAGGGTATCGCAAAACCTGTAAACGACCTGTCCCGTGGATGCTCCGCTGACGATATCGTTGGTGTTGTTGCAATCACATCCGTACAGTGCCAGGCTCAGGACTAATTAAATATTCATACATAAGGTGTCGGGGAAGGGAGTTCGCTTTCCCCGTTATCTTACATAATCATGTAAACAGGAGAGTAGAAAAATGAATGTATTGGTAATTAACTGTGGTAGTTCTTCTTTAAAGTATCAGCTGATCGATTCTGAGACAGAAGCAGTTCTTGCAAAAGGTCTTTGCGAGAGAATCGGCATCGACGGAAGACTGGTATACCAGAAAGCCGGAAATGACAAAGAGATCACAGAGGCTTCCATGCCGACTCATAAAGAAGCAATCCAGATGGTTCTGGAAGCTCTTACAAATGAGAAGACAGGCGCGATCAAGAGCCTTGAGGAGGTTAACGCAATCGGTCACCGTATTGTACATGGTGGTGAGAAATTTGCTTCCTCCGCTATCATCACAGATGAGATGATCAAAGCAGTAGAAGAGTGCAACGACCTTGCACCTCTTCACAATCCTGCAAACCTGATCGGTATCCGTGTATGCTCTGAGCTTATGCCAAACGTACCTCAGGTTGGTGTATTCGATACAGCTTTCCATCAGACTATGCCTGCAAAAGCATATCTGTACGGACTTCCTATCGAGTACTACAAGAACTATAAAGTAAGAAGATATGGCTTCCACGGAACCTCTCACAGCTTTGTATCCAAACGTGCTGTTGAGTTCCTTGGCCTTGACAAGGACAACTCCAAGGTTATCGTTTGCCATCTTGGAAACGGTTCTTCCATCAGTGCAGTACAGAACGGCAAATGCGTAGACACTACAATGGGACTTACTCCTCTTGAAGGTGTTGTAATGGGAACCCGTTCCGGAAGCATTGATCCGGCTATCGTTGAGTACATTGCAAAGAAAGAGAACCTTGACCTTGCAGGTGTTATGAACGTTCTCAATAAGAAATCCGGTCTTCAGGGAATGTCCGGCGTTTCCAGCGATATGCGTGACCTTCGTGCAGCAGCTGCAGAAGGAAACGAGGACGCTAAAAACGCAATCGAAGTTCTCTGCTACGGCATTGCAAAATACGTTGGCGGCTATGTAGCAGCTATGAACGGTGTTGACGCAATCGTATTTACCGCTGGTATCGGTGAGAACGTTGGCATGATCCGTGAGAAAGTTTGCTCCTATCTTGGATACCTTGGTGTTACAATCGACGCTAAGGCGAACGAGGCTATGGGCGAGGAAGTTGTAATTTCCGGTGCTGATTCCAAGGTTAAGGTTGCAGTGATCCCGACTAACGAGGAGCTTGCAATCTGCCGTGATACAGTGGCACTTGTAAAATAATTCCAGTGCACAGATCACTGCTGCGGTGCTGAAGCAACAGGCTTCTGATAACCGCAGAAATCCTTTTCGGAACATTAGGATCCTGCCGGGGCAATAGATCTCCGGCAGGATTTTGTGTGAAAGAGAGAAATTCACTGCCTTTTATTTTGCCGGCTGCAATGGATTTTCCCGGGTTCTGCTTAAATTTTACAATTTTTTTGAAAATTTATGGCAGATACGGAAAAATTCGAGTTGACAAATAATGACAGGGTATGTATAATTGATTGAGTGTGAATAGGAGACGATTATGCAGATACATTTATCAGACATTTCATCCAGTGAAGGGAAGAGCGTACACTACAGTGCAGCTTTTGAGATGGAGGACATCACCTTCCAGCAGGGAACTTTTCCAGTTCTGGAGAAGAAGCCTGTAGAGCTTACCATTACCAATACCGGAGACAGAGTTCTGGAGCTTGAGGGAAGCGGTCTTGTGACTGTTGGAATCCCGTGTGACAGATGCCTGGATCAGGTAGCGACTGAGATTCCTTTTGAGTTTAAGAGGAAGCTTGACATGAAGCTGACTGATGAAGAACGTGTGAATGATCTGGATGAGAGCAGCTATCTCACCGGCTATGACCTGGATGTGGACCGTTTGGTCTATCTTGAGGTACTGATGAGCTGGCCTTTGAAGGTCTTATGCAAAGAGGACTGCAAAGGGATATGTAGCAGATGCGGGAAGAACCTGAACAATGGTCCCTGCGGATGTACCGAGGAGCCCAAGGATCCCCGTATGGCAGCTATCAGTGATATATTCAGTAAATTTAAGGAGGTGTAACCGAAATGTCCATCTGCCCAAAGAATAAATCTTCCAAAGCAAGACGCGATAAGAGAAGAGCAAACTGGAAAATGAGCGCTCCAAACCTTGTAAAATGCAGCAAATGCGGCGCACTTATGATGCCACACAGAGTTTGCAAGGCTTGCGGAAGCTATAACAAAAAAGAAATCGTTAAAGTTGAAGACTAATAACGAACCATGAAAGGACATCTGAGCTGATCGGGTGTTCTTTTTTTATGCAAAAAAACAGAAGAATTCTTGTTTTTTACGCAGGTTTTTTATATAATATTACAAGGAGATTAGAGCTAAAATGTATTTTGCCCCCCTGACTTTGATATCTACGAATTGCTCCGCTGCTTTGCAGCTCCCGCAATTCCAGGACATTCGGAATCCGGAGATTTACTACGTAAATCGCTACTTCCTCATGTCCTGCAGGCCCTAAGTTCAAAAGCTTTATCGTGCAAGTACGAACAGCTTTTTGACCTTTTGACCTTGATATCTCAAAATATTACAACCTTGGAGGAACTATCATGTCTGAATTAAGTGATAAGATCAGATCAGAGTTTAAGAAATCAGATGACGAGCGCGATGCGCTTATGAATACCCCGGAGGACGTAGACCGCTGGGATAATATTGTATATGGACACGACGACAGGGAAATACAGAAGCTGGATGTGTACAGACCGAAGCAGGCCCAGGGAGAGGACCTTCCGGTCATCATCAGCGTACATGGCGGCGGCTGGATGTACGGCGACAAGGAGAGATACCAGTACTACTGCATGAGCCTTGCACAGCGCGGCTTCGCAGTAATAAACTTTACATACCGCCTCGCCCCGGAGAACAAGTTCCCGGCAATGTTAGAAGACCTGAATTTGGTGTGCAAATGGGTGATGAAGCGTGCAGGACGCTTCCACTTTGACACAGAGCGTATTTTTGCAGTGGGAGATTCCGCTGGTGCCCACATTCTGGGCCTTTACGCAGGTATCTGCACCAACCCGGCATACGCTGCCAAATATGATTTCACAGTGCCGGAAGGCTTTGCCCTCACAGCCATTGCCCTGAACTGCGGCGTTTACCAGGTTTCTGGGGAGAACGTAGAAGACCTGACCATGCAGATCATGAAAGAGCTTCTTCCACAGGGCGGCACCGAAGAAGAACTGGCACAGATCAGCGTTCTTGACACCATTACAGACGTTTATCCACCTGTATTTTGCATGACAGCAGTTGCGGATTTCCAGAAAGGACAGGCCCCTGCTCTGGTACAGAAGCTGATGGAGAACAATGTGCCATTTGTTTATCGTGTATTTGGAGACAAGGTCAACAAGCTTGGCCATGTTTTCCACTGTGACATCAAGACAATTGACGCTGCACAGTGCAATGACGCAGAATGCGACTTCTTCCGGGAATTCTGCTTCTGATTTTGTGCTGCTTTTCACGGAAACCTGCGGTTCGCCACAGGTTTCTTGTTTTATTTGGAGGAATCCTATATGCTAAAACCAGAACAAATTCAAATGAGGAAATACATGAAAAGAAAAATGACTTTCTGGATTTTTGCCCTTTGTTTCCTGCTGATGCTGTGTCCTCTGACAGGCGCGCAGAAGGTGTGGGCCGGGAACAGCGTGATCACAGATTTTTCCAGAATTTTTTATATACCTGCAGGAGCTGTGTTAAGAGGGGGAAGCCTGGAGGAGCTAAAAGAGACCTATGACTCTATGAGCTGCATGGCCTACACAGAAGACGGCCAGGAGCTGGAACTAAATGTAATCTGGGATTACTCCAAAGTGAATGTGCAGAAGGTGGGGGCATACCAGATCACAGGAACCCTGAAGCTTCCGGAAGGCTATACCAGCGGTATAACTGTTCCCAGCTGGACTGTGGGAATCTCTGTTCAGAATTTTGAGGAGCTGGAGATCCAGGTGTATTCCAGAATGATTTCCGCGGGACTCTATTATTTTCCCTGGATCACAGATCAGGACCCGGATGCTATGGAAATCTGGATGCAGCCGGAAGGCGAGGACTGGATCAACATCAGCGAGGAAGGGTATGGAATGTGTGATACAGACGGCATGTACCTTTCCTGCCAGAGCATGGTGAAAGGAAATACCTACACCCTGACTGTGGTTTATCCCAATGGGAAAACAAGGAATCTGAAGTACTGCTATGCATCAGATGGAACTCTGGATATCATCAGCTACCAGCCCTGGCTTTTGGGAAGCAGCGGCGTGAAGGACACCACCATCCGTTCCTGTGAACCCATAGAAGAGGGAAGCCTGGAGCGTTTGGGGGCCTATGCCCTTCGCAAAGGCCAGAGTACCTATGGACTGAAAAAACAGCTGGAAAAGAGCTTGCATATCCTTGGCAGCACCCAGACGGAATACGAGGACAGCGCGTCCCACCCTTCGGTTGTAATGCCTTCTGTGTGGGATTTTGGCGGGGTAAATACCAATGTTCCAGGTGTTTATAAGGTAACAGGAAGCTTCCAGGCACCAGAGGGATATACGCTGGATCCGGATGCCAAGCTTCCGACAGCATCTGTCTATGTTGCCGTCCAGCGCCCGGATCAGCCGCAGGTGCAGACCTGTGCCATGGCTGGTTCTTCCCACCTGTTTTTCCCCATGATTCTGGATGCCTTTACAGACGATCAGCTAAAGGATTTTCAGCCGGAGTTAAAGTGCAAGGATCAGAAGATCAGCCTGAATCAGGACAGCTGGTACATGACCCGGGAAGGCCTGTATCTGAAAAAGACTAACCTGCAGCTAAACCATGATTACAGCCTGCAGGTAGCATATCCCGGCGGAAGCACTGGTACCTACACCTTCCATTTTGATGAAAATTTCATTACAAATGACCACTGGTATGAGAGAAATTACGCGGACCGTGACGGCAAGGACCTTCCGGACATTGACACAGGCAAAGAGACGGTCACCGATGTGTCCACCGTGATCGTGGGAAACCGTCTGGCCGCCCTTATGAGCGCACAGGTAGAGAAGATTCCTTTTGAAAGCGGAGGCGTGCTGGTTCGTGTCCCTACGAAAGTGGTGAAGGACTGGGAAGTAGGACCGGAGGATGAGGTGAAGGTGGATATTTCCAGGGAAGATGGGGATTTATCCGTAAGCATTTCCAAAAACGGCGAGGAGATCACAGATATTCCAGGTGCTACCGTGGAGATTCCAAAGAGCTCTGGGTCTGGCACCAGAACTGTGCTGACAGATGAAGAGGGAAATTCCTACACGGGAATGGTCAATGAGACCCAGAATGTAGCTGTGATCCCTGTGGATAAAACCGGGGAATATTCCATCAAAGAAGAGCAGTCCCAGGATGCTTCCGAAAACGGGGAAGAAATCGAGAAAGCATTGGATGAAGAGACAGATACAGAGGAAGAAACTGCCGATGATTCTTATGAGACAGCTGAAATCGCAGGAGAAGATGTGGAAGCTGCCCAGAAAACAACCGGGGACAGCAGTCAGGATGATTTGAGAAAACAGCATATAAAAACAACCGCCTTGGTTGCGGGAATTGTAGTTTTGTTAATATTGTTATTGCTTTTGCCTATGAGAAAAAACAGAAGGCTCCGAAAGGGGGACCGGGGTGAAGGAGAAGAGGACAGGTAAGAAAGACAGAAAGCTGCTGTGGGGAACCATCATCATAAGTATGATCCTTTCCCTTATGGTTTTTTATGTATTGTATAACGCGAACAACAAATACATGACAAGAGAAGAAAAGGCCATACACGGAATTCTCTACGCAGACGGTTCCTACGACAGCCTTCCGGTCTACTATCTTTCCAGGGAATGGGAATACTATCCGGATGTGCTGCTTACCCCAGGGGATGACCTGGAAAAGTACTATTTCCGGTATCTTTCCATCGGGGAATACGGCGGAATGGAGTTAGATGACAGAAATGGAAAACCCTATGGAAGCGGAACCTACCGGCTTCGGATCATGCTTCCCTCAGAAGAGCATACTTATGGCCTGTATCTGCCAGAGATATTTTCTGCATATAATCTGTATGTGGACGGCAAGCTGATCGAGCAGGTGGGCAATCCGGACCCGGATCACTATGAAGAGCGGATCCAGCACAGAATGTTTACCTTCAAAGGGCATACCTCTGTAGAGATCATGATCGCAGTGACGGATAAAGATTCCGCGTCTCCGGGAATCCAGTATGTTCCAGCCTTTGGCAATCCTCTGAAGGTCAATACCGTAAGGGGAATCCCGGTATTTCTCAATTCCTCTGTTTTTACCCTGGTTCTTCTGGTGCTGCTCTTCTCCGTATGGGCGTTTTTCAGAACCAGAAGCCGGGCAAATGCACTGTTTGCAGGAGTGTGCGTCTGTGTCCTTGGATACACCTGCTATCCCCTTTTGCATACCTATCTGGCTTTGCGGGTACAGCCCTGGTTCAGTCTGGAAATGCTGTTTTATTATCTCACATTTCCGGCCATGCTGCTTCTGGAGCATGAGATCACAGGCAGGAAATACAAATGGGTGTGGTGGCTGGTTGGCTTTACTGCTGCGGCTGGCATTGGTGCCACAGTTGCCGGGATTTTTGCAGGAGGAATGGAAACGGCAGCATTGTCCTACGGGGTGTCGGCTGTTACAGAGGTTTTGAAATGGTTTACTGCCATATGCCTGGTGGTGATCGCCTTTTTTTACACGGAAGGAACCCGCGGGCTTCCGCTGCTTGCAGGGACAGTGCTCTATGCCTCTTCTCTGGCAGCAGACCGGATCTGGCCCTTATATGATCCCATTATCGGCGGATGGTTCCCGGAATGGGGCGGTACCATTCTGGCTGGCGTGTTTGGGGTAATTTTGTGGCGGGAGCTTACAGACGGCTACCGGATGCGGCTGATCTACGAGGAGCAGTCCAGACAGATGGAGCTGCGCCTGATGATGCAAAAGGAGCACTACGAGAAATTGACTGGTGCGTTGGAGGAAGCAAGCCGGACAAGGCACGATATGCGCCAGTACATCCGTACCGCTTCCATGCTGCTGGAAGAGGAGCATTATGAACAGCTTCGGGAGTATTTCCATCAGTTTGCAAAGGAGAGCAGTGAGAAAATGCAGGCGCCTATGTGCTACTGCAAAAACATGTCCGTGGATGCCATCCTGCACTATTATGCAGGCCAGCTGGAAGATGCAGGAGTAAGCTTTCACCATTCAATTGAAGTTCCCCAAAAGATGAAGATTACAGACCTTGATATCTGCAGGATTTTCGGAAATCTTCTGGAAAATGCGGTGCGAGCGGTGAAAGCGGACAAAGAAACAGAGGAGCCCTATGTAAACTGCATCTGCAGGGTTCGTATGGGAAAGCTTCTCATTGATATTGAAAACAGCTATTCAGGGGAAGTACGAAGAAATGGGGATGTTTTTTATTCCACAAGCCACAGCGGCCAGGGAATCGGGACAGCCTCCGTCAGCAAAACGGCTGAGAAATACGGAGGCTATGCAGATTTCGAAGCATCAGAGGGCGTTTTTCGGGCCAATGTATTTATCCCTCTGGAAAACAGCGGATCATGAGAACAGATAGTTCAGGTATTCTTTCTTGATGGCGTTGGCACCGCGCTTGCGGATCTGCACCACCTCCTGGTTGTCCAGAAGAAAGCTGTCCTCAAGGGTCTTGTGGATGCGGTCCATGTTCACAAGACAGCCCCGGTAGCAGGAAAGAAAGCAGGGAAGATCCTGGATCAGCTCCTCAAATTTCTGAAAGGTAAGATAAGTGCGCAGAACCCCGGCATCCGTGTGAAGCTGGACGGCATTGTGGAAGGTATCTGCATATAATATGGTTTTTACAGGAACACGCACAGGCGTACGGTCACAGATCACTTCGATGTACCGCACGTCCTGTGCGTTTTTGATCTGGATGGTGTCAAGCACCTTCATAAGCTTGGCGGTGTCAAGGGGTTTCAGAAGGTAGTATGCCGCCTGCACGTCATAGCTGGCCACTGCGAAAGCGTCGCTGCTGGTGACAAAGATTAAGGAGCAGGAGTCGCCTGCCTCACGGATGCGCACTGCCACGTCCATGCCGTTATCCTGGTCCATGTAGATATCAAGGAAAATCAGGTCATATTTGCCGGGAGTGTAGGCCTTCCAGAAGGCAGCAGGGGAAGAAAAGCTTTGGATCTGCACCATGATCTGCCGGTCTTCATAATAGTTCTGTGCAGCCCTGCCAAGGGTGTCAAGGTCCTGCTGTACGTCATCGATAATTGCAATGTTCAATGTTATGTATCCTCCATATGAAAAGAAATGCGCTTTCGGATTCCAAATATCACCGAAAGTGTCATCTCGTCCCATGTGTATTGTTTTTTGGAAAAAAATCAGATATAGTGGTCTCAAGGTGGTGAGGTACTTAGAGACCTACATATCATACCACAAAATTCAAAAAAGTGAGGTAGAAAATATGAAAAACTGGAAAAAAGTTATGGCGATGTTATGTACTGCAGCAATGATCACAGGATTCAGCGCACCTGTATGGGCAGAAGCTGATGCAGCAGAAGAGACAGAGGCAGCTGAAGCAACTGAAATCACTGAGCTGACCATCGATATGCTGGAGGAAGCAGCATACGAAGGAACCTGGTTGACCTTTGAACCAGGCTTCGACCTCTATGTACCAAGTAACTGGAATGTTCTGGAAGTTTCCGAGGAAGACCAGGCGGACGGGGTTATGTTCCAGGCACTGGATCCGGAGTCTGAGGATGGCGTCAATCTGGCAGTAACAGCAACAGAGGTAGGAACAGAGTATGATCTGGATTCCATGGCTCAGGAGCTTGATGAGGCAGGCTATATTGATGTTGAGAAGGTTTCCATCAACGGAATCTTTGCAGTGTCCTTTGAGACAGAGTCTACTTATGGAATCGGATTCCTGGATGACACAGGAATCATGTACAACGTTCAGATCGGACCGAAGAGCGAGGAGCTTCAGCCGACCGCAGAGACTCTGTTCATCTCCCTGATCAAGAGCGAAGAGAATACCTACAAGGATGATGCACAGGCAGCAGATGAGACAGCTGACGAAGCAGCAGACGAGGAAGCTGCAAACTAAGAAAAAAGAAGGCATAGCAGAGTAAAGTAAAATGCAATGCCGCGGCTTTGAGTGATACGAGAGGGAACCATGTATAAGCTGCAAATGACCGTGAAATAAGAAAAAAGGGCTGTTATAAAATAGCCTGAAAAAGAAGGACCTGTGGATTATAAAAAGGAATCCAGGGTCTTTCTTTTGTGATGATATGAAAGTCGGCTACCTGGCGCCTATGGGCGCTCCCACAGCGGATGACTGCATTTGTAATCCAGGCTATTGCCCAGACCATATCCAAGAATTCGCTCATGCAAGCCTAGAGCGTGTTTGAAAAATCATTCCCGCAATCTGCACGCCCCACTTTGCGGTATATTTTGCCCGAATTCGGTTGCCGTAGCCCGCTACGGCGCCCTCATCCGGACAAAATCTCCCACAAATTGTGACGCACATCTTGCAGAAAGCCTTTTTCAAACACGCTCTAGAGCGTGTTTGAAAAATCATTCCTGGATGTCGTCTGGGACTTTCATAGTAAATTACTTCAGCGCTTTCTTAATCCGTGCATTCCACTTCTGTACAATCAGCGGATTCATTTTTACTTTCTTACGGTCATAGGTAATCAGTCCGTTTACTTCCTCCTCAATATCAGAGAGCTGCGTATAAATAGCAGCGGAGTAACCCTTTTTCACAGAGGGAACAATGGTATCCTCCATCAAGCGGGCGAATCCGCTGGTAAGCCCGTCGGAGGTGGCGAATTTCTTATAGCCATAGGTATTTTTGCAGGCGCTGTGTTCCGGGATACGAAGGGAATAACCTCCAAATTCCGAGAGTGCCAGTACACGCTTAGACCTGGGAATCGGAAGACCCAGGAAATAATAGTGGAGGCTGTTAATGTCACCGCAGCCCTGGTCAAACCAGCCGCTGGCGGAATCCACCAGACGGGAAGAATCCAGCTTGTGAATCATGTCTGTGACCTGTTTCGTAGAAAACTGTCCCCACCCCTCATTAAATGGAATCCATGTAACAATGGAAGGATGATTGTACAGCGCCCGGATCATGCCCCGGATATCATCCACATATTCCTGCCGTCCGTCCTCATCTGTGCGGGAGAGAAGCTTCGCATGAATGTCCTTCACTGGAATGCGCATCCAGTTCAGTAAGGTAGCAAGGTAGGTGACAAACCAGTGATGGTAGGAGGAACCGCCGTTTGGCATGTCCTGCCAGACCAGCATGCCCATGCGGTCGCAGTGGAAATACCAGCGGTCTGCCTCAATCTTGCCGTGCTTGCGCAGCATGTTAAAGCCAAGATCCTTCATGGCACGGATGTCATAGATCAATGCCTCATCGCTGGGGGCTGTGTAAAGTCCGTCCGGCCAGTAGCCCTGGTCCAGAACCCCGCTCTGGAAATAAGGCTCATGATTCAAGAAAAAGCGGGGATATCTGTCCTCTGCCATCTGAACGTCGCATTTCCTAAGGGCAAAATAGGTAAGAACCCGGTCTTCCCCATATTCAATGGAAACGGGATACAGCCAGGGCTTCTCCGGGGACCAGTGTTTCTGGTATTTGGCAGGAACAGGAATGGAAATTTCTTTCCCCGGTTTCAGGAAGGCTTCGGTGATGGGCTGCTGGCAAAGCTCATCCGTCACGCCGTCCGCATCCAGATAGACCGGCGGATAAATCCGGCAGAGAGCGGAAGCGTGGACCGATCCTTTAGCGTCTTCGCAGGAGTCAGAAGAAGTCTTATCACTATCTGGCTGTACATCATAAGAGGCATTGCCTGTGCCGTAACGATTGTCCGGGCATTCTGTGCGCATCCGGATCTTCACATGCCCATTGTCAAAATCCGGGGTGATCCGCAGATCTCTTATGTAATCCTCTGGCACAATCTCCATCCACACAGTCTGCCAGATTCCGCTCTGTGCGGTATAGAACATGCCGCCTCTTTCCAGCTGCTGTTTGCCTCTTGCGTGGTAGGAGGTGTCGCTGAAGTCGCGGACGCTGATCAGAATGGAAATAACCAGGTTCTCCCCTACAAAATCCGTAATATCCGCGGAGAATGGAAGGTAGCCGCCCTTGTGGTAGGTGACGAACTTACCGTTAATATAAACGCTGCAGATCTGGTCTACCGCTCCGAAATGAAGAAGGAGCCGCTGACACGTTGGATCAAAGCTGCCCTCTGGAAGCTGAATCACCCGGGAATACCACAGGGTTTCATCGGGAAGCAGCTGTCTGTTTACCTGGGACAAAGGTGCTTCCGGGGAAAAGGGAACCAGGATCTGTCCGTCAAATGGAAAATATTCGTTTTCATAAAACTGCCAGGGCAGGATGCGGCTGTCCGTGATCAGATAATCCCACATTCCGTTCAGGTTGATCCAGCGCCCGCGTACCATGCCGGGACGTGGATATTCCTTTAATGTCTGTCCGTCTGCCGCCTGGCTGGTCCAGACTGTATCCAGATTTTTCAAAAATAAGTCCTCCTTCAAGTTTACTGATAATATTTTATACTATCTTTCATTATACACGAATTGCGCGCTTTTGCAATTGAAAAAGAGGGTATATTATGTTAGGATAGAAAGGATTGATGGAGGGGAGAAAATGAATAATTCACAAAACAAGAACCTGCTGACAGAAGGGTCCATCTGGAAAAAACTGATGGGCTTCGCATTCCCGCTTTTTCTGGGAAACCTGTTTCAGCAGCTGTACAATACTGCAGATTCTTTGATCGTAGGAAATTTTCTGGGAAGTGATGCGCTGGCAGCAGTCAGCTCATCCGGCAGCCTTACCTTTTTGCTGGTAGGATTTTTCCAGGGAATGGCAATGGGAGCCGGCGTTATTATAGCCAGGTATTTTGGCGCAAGACAGCAAAAGGAGCTGCAAAAAGCCATCCACACTACGGTAGCCTTTGGTATTTTATGCGGAATCCTTCTGACCATATCCGGTGTTGTGCTGGCGCCGAAGATCCTGGTCCTGATGAAAACCCCGGCAGATATTTTGCCCAAATCTACCCTGTATTTCCAGGTATATGCCATGGGTTCACTGGGACTGGTTCTTTACAATAACTTTGTAGGCATTATGCAGGCGGTAGGAGACAGCCGCCATCCGCTGTATTACCTGATTTTTTCATCCCTGCTCAATGTGACCCTGGACATGGTTTTCGTTGGAGCAATGGGAATGGGCGTGGAAGGGGCTGCACTTGCAACCATCATTGCCCAGTTTGCAAGCGCACTTTTGTGCCTGTATCGTCTCATGAAGAAGAGCCCGGAGGAATATACGGTTTCTCTTAGAAAAATAAATCTGGATCCCTATATGGTGAAGCAGATCGTGTCCAACGGTCTTCCGGCTGGCGTGCAGAACTCTGTAATTGCCATTGCCAACGTTGTGGTCCAGTCCAATATCAACAGCTTCGGCAAGCTGGCAGTGGCAGGCTGCGGAGCTTATTCCAAGGTGGAGGGCTTCGGATTCCTGCCGATCACCTGTTTTTCCATGGCACTGACTACTTTTATCAGCCAGAACCTTGGAGCCAAGAAATACGACCGCGCGAAAAAGGGCGCGCGCATTGGAATCCTGTGCAGCATTTCCATGGCAGAAGTGGTTGGAATTATTGTGTATTTTGCAAGTCCGGTTCTGATTGCTGCCTTTAACAATGATCCGGGAGTGGTGGAATATGGCGTGAGAGAGGCACATGTCATTACTTTATTTTACTTTTTGCTTGCCTTTTCCCACTGTATTGCAGGCCTGATGCGAGGGGCAGGCAGGGCTACTGTGCCTATGTTTGTCATGCTTGCCTGCTGGTGTGTGATCCGTGTGACTTACATTACTGTAGCGGTAAAAATACATCCGGTGATCCAGACCGTGTTCTGGGCTTATCCGCTGACCTGGACCTTAAGCTCCATTCTGTTTCTGATCTTCTATCTGAAATCAGACTGGATCCACGGATTTGAGAAAAAAAGAGGATAAGAACAGCAATCGCGGAGTCAGCACTGGAAAGTGTTGCAGGACTTTTGAGCTGGCAGCAGGTTATAGCAGAAGGAGTAATTAGATCAGATGAACGTACTGAATATAGAACATGTAAGCAAAATTTTCGGAGATAAAAAAATATTTGATGATATTTCTTATGGAATCCATGATGGTGATAAGATTGGTATTATCGGAATCAATGGAACAGGAAAAAGTACTTTGCTTAAGATCATTGCAGGGGAAGAAGAGACCGATGAGGGACAGGTAATTACGCAGAACGGGCTTCGGATCACCTATCTGCCCCAGATGCCGGATTTTCCAAAGGGAGCCATTGTGCAGGATTATGTGGCGGACGGTAAATGGCAGAAGGACTGGAGTACCCAAAGTGAGGCAAGGAATATTCTGAACAAGCTTGGCATCACTGAGCATGACGCCCTGGTGGAGCAGCTTTCCGGCGGCCAGAAGAAAAAGGTTGCCCTTGCCCGCACCCTTGTGAATCCTTCCGATGTGCTGATCCTGGACGAGCCTACCAACCATCTGGACAATGAGATGGTGACCTGGCTGGAGGATTACCTCAACCGGTTTAAGGGCGTTGTGATCATGGTTACTCATGACCGTTATTTTCTTGATAAGGTAACCAACAAGATCCTGGAGATCAGCCATGGGAAAATTTATTCCTATGATGCCAACTATTCCGGGTTCCTGGAACTGAAGGCGCAGAGGGAAGAAATGGAGCTGGCGTCCGAGCGGAAGAGACAGAGTGTTCTTCGCATGGAGCTGGAGTGGGCCAAGCGTGGCTGCCGCGCCAGAAGCACCAAGCAGCGTGCCCGCCTGGAGCGTCTGGAAGCGTTAAAAAACGGCAAGGCACCTACCCAGGATCTGGATGTGCAGATGGATTCCGTGGAGACCCGCATGGGAAAGAAAACTGTGGAGCTTCACCATGTTTCCAAACATTATGGGGATAAGGTGATCCTGGATGATTTTGATTATATTGTGCTGAGAAACCAGCGACTTGGCATTATCGGGCCCAACGGCTGCGGCAAATCTACCCTGATCCGCATCATTGACGGAATGGTGCAGCCAGACAGCGGTGAGGTGGAGCTTGGGGAAACCATTAAGATCGGTTATTTTGCCCAGGAAGTGCCGGATATGGATGGGAACCAGAGGGTGATCGACTATATCCGTGATGTGGCGGAATTTATTCCTACAAGAGACGGACGGATCAGTGCGTCTATGATGCTGGAGAGGTTTTTGTTTGATTCTGCTATGCAGTACACGCCGGTTGCCAAGCTTTCCGGCGGGGAGAAGAGACGTCTCTATCTTCTGAAAGTGCTGATGGAGGCGCCTAACGTGCTTCTTCTGGATGAGCCAAGCAATGACCTTGATATTCCGACTCTGACCATTCTGGAGGATTATCTGTCCTCTTTTTCCGGAATTGTGATTACCGTGTCACATGATCGCTATTTCCTGGATGATGTGGTGGACCGTATTTTTGCATTTGAGGGAAATGGAAAGCTGACTCAGTATGAGGGCGGCTACACCGATTATGTGGAGGCGAAAGCTCGGAGATTTGGCGGAGATGGCAGCTCTGCCGGGGCAGCTGATAAGTCTGGTTCCGGGGCGGATGGCAACGGTGAGGAACCGAAGAAAGCCACCAAAAAGGACTGGAAGCAGGGACAGAACCGCCAGGAGAAGCTGAAATTCTCTTATAAGGAAGAGCGGGAGTACGCGACCATTGATGATGATATCGCGAAATTGGAAGAGAAAATTGCCAAGCTGGAAAACGACATGATGGCAAACGCCACTAATTCCGTGAAGCTTCGGGAAATCATGGCGGACAAGGAAGCCGCAGAGCAGCAGCTGGAAGAGAAGATGGACCGCTGGGTTTATCTCAATGACTTGGCGGAGAAGATTGAGGCACAGAAAAATAATGGGTGACCGTGATCAGGCATCGGAGGTTCCGGAAGGCCAGAAGAGCAGAGAAGTTCCGGAAGGCTTTAGGAAAAACAGAAATGAACTGCTTCGGAAAATCCCGAAAATTGACAGGCTCATGGAGATGGAATCAGTAAAGGCGCAGTGTGAGCTGTATGGATACCAGATTGTGCTGGAAGCTGCGAGAAAAGCCCAGGAGCAGCTGCGGGAAGTGCTGCGGACGGGCAGCTGCATCGGATCGGAAGAAAGCTGCCTGGAAACTGGCAGACAAGAAAGTCCTGCTGATGTTCCGAAGAGGAATGCAGACGAATCAGAATGTTTATATGATGAAAAAAATAAGGAACAAAATATTCAGAGTTCCAGTACGTTTGAGCAGTATCTTCTTGTAAAAATGCAGGAGATTTTATCTCGGCAGGATCAGCGGCGGATGCAGCGGGTGATCAATGCAACGGGCGTGATCCTGCATACCAATCTTGGACGTGCACCTCTGGGAGAAAAGCTGGTGTTTGAGCTTGTGCCCCTTATGACCGGATACACCAACCTGGAAATGAACCTGGAAGATGGAAAGCGGGGCAGCAGGTACGACCATTTTTCCGAAAATCTGTGCAGGCTCACAGGAGCAGAAGCATGCCTTGCAGTCAATAATAATGCGGCAGCTGTCCTTGTAATGCTGACAGCGCTGGCATCTGGTGGGGAGACCGTTGTGTCCAGAGGAGAGCTTGTGGAAATCGGCGGCAAATTCCGGATCCCGGACGTATGCAGCCAGAGCGGAACCACCCTTGTGGAAGTGGGAACCACCAACCGCACTTATCTGGAAGATTACCAGAATGCGGTGACAGAAAATACCGCCGCGTTCCTCAAGGTTCACACCAGCAACTATCAGATCACAGGCTTCACCCATGAACCAACCGTGGAAGAGCTTGCAAAGGCAGCTCACAGCCACGAAATCCCCCTTCTGGTGGATCTTGGAAGCGGCTGTCTTGTGGATCTGGCATCCTATGGCCTTGGCACTGAAAAACAGGTTCAGGAGCTTCTGGCAAAAGGAGCAGACCTTGTATCCTTCAGCGGCGACAAGCTGCTTGGCGGCCCACAGGCAGGGATTCTGGCAGGCCGCAGGGATCTGATCGAAAAGATTGCGAAGCATCCCCTTATGCGCGCCCTTCGCATTGATAAATTTACAGCGGCTTCCCTGGACAGAACTATAAGTCTGTATCTGAAAGAGGATATCCGTCAGGAAATCCCAGTGTACGAGATGATGAGCCGAAGCGCTGCACAGTTGAAAACTATGGTACAGGAACTGGTCACGGAAATTGCCAGCTTTTCTGGTGAGCATATATCTGAAACTAATTCGTGGTTGAACTCCTGGGAAAAGCCACTGCCTGGTCAGCCGCAAAAACGAGGGTTCAATCAAGACGCGAACAGCAGATTCCTATTCGAAATTGTTCCCACAACCAACGTCACAGGCGGCGGCACCACGCCGGGGAAAACTCTGCCTGGATTTGCCCTGGGAATAAAACCCCGTGACAGCAGCATATGCGCCGAAGAAATCAGCCATCGCCTAAGAACCCTTTCCACCCCAGTAATCGGTCACATCCAGGATGACTGCGTCTATCTGGAAATGCGAACCCTCCTGCCTGGAGATTTGGAAATTTTGAAAAAAGAATTAAAAGATCTGTAGAGAAATAATGAAATATATTTTGCGGCAGAGGAGAATAAAGTCATGGATATGAAAAAAAGAAGAGATCTGCAGCTGGCTTACATTGCGGATGAAACAATTATGGAGGAGCAGCGCAGGTGCAGGAAAATCCTGCAAAAACTTCTTTGCAAATTATAACTGTACGATCATAGATGTGGCAAAAGTAAAAATAGGTGACAACTCAAGATTGGAAAAAGCAAGGCGTGACCGAAGTCACGCCAGATTTTTTAGTTATGCCAAGCCAGTCTCACGCTTGCAGAGTGGATTTCTCCAGTGAGCCAGTCGCAGTCGTTGGTGATCCAGTCCATAATGCCCAGCTGGCGGGTTTCCCAGGCAACGGTAGCTTCGTGAGCTTCCGGGGTCTCTTCGGTTTCCATGGTGGTGTCGATCTCGTCGTAGCCAAAAATATAGCCGCCTGCGTTCCAGATGCTGAAGTTGCTGTCCGGGCCGGGATCAATCTTGCCTTCTCTTGCGGCGACCAGACCGTCATGTCTTGCCTTGTATTCTTCCTCGCAGCCAGGTTTCAGCTTCGTCATGAACATTCTGTGGCGGATCAGCTCTTTGTTTTCGCGGACAACGCCGAAGTTGTGGTACATCAGGCGCATATTTTCCCCCGGAGTGGAGATCCAGGTGAAAGTATCCTCAATCCTAGCGGTAAGTGCCTGGATCTGGGCTTTTTTCTCTTCCGAAAATTCGTGATTTTCGTCGGTTTCGTAATATCCGAAAATCAGGGAATCACAGTTCCAGATACTGAAGTTATGTACCTTCTCCTGATCCAGAAATGCGGTAAGCTCCGGCCATATTTCGCCCAGCTTTCTGCGGTAGTCGTTCTTTTTTCCTTCTTTTAATTCCATTGCAAAGCTATGTCTTTCCATAAAAAACCTCCATACATCATATTAGATTTTTCTTCTGTTCCTTACAATAGCACAATTTCCGACAATAATCCACACCCTATATTGACATCTGCCGAAGACTTCTATACAATAAGAGAATTAGAGCGTGTTTGAAAAATCATTCCCGCAATCTGCACGCCCCACTTTGCGGTATATTTTGCTCGAATTCGGTTGCCGTAGCCCGCTACGGCGCCCTCATCCGAACAAAATCTCCCACAAATTGTGGCGTACATCTTGCAGAAAGCCTTTTTCAAACACGCTCTGGCCTTTTGGCAAACCAGTTTTTGATTTGAAAGGAGAGAGTAATTTTTGGAAAAAGAAAAAAATATCCAGGAAAACAAAATGGGCGTGATGCCTGTGGCAAAGCTTCTGCTTACCATGTCCGTGCCTATGATGATTTCCATGCTGGTCCAGGCGCTTTATAACATTGTGGACAGCATGTTTGTTGCGAAACTCAGCGAAAATGCACTGACAGCAGTTTCCCTTGCTTTCCCGGTACAGAACCTGATGATCGCGGTGGGAACCGGTACAGGTGTAGGTATCAATGCCCTGGTTTCCCGTGCCCTTGGGGAAAAGAAAAATGAATATGCCAACAGCGCGGTAAACAACGGTATTTACCTTGCTATTTTCAGCTTCATCGGATTTGCCATTGTGTGCGGATTTTTCGCTCCGGCATTTTTCAGCGTGCAGACCGATGATCCCCAGATCCTGGCATACGGCGTGGATTATGTGCGGGTGATCGGAATCATGTCTTTCGGTCTGTTTATCCAGCTGTGTGCGGAGAAGCTTCTGCAGTCCACGGGAAAAACCATATATTCTATGGCAACCCAGCTGATTGGTGCTGTGATCAATATCATTTTAGACCCGATCATGATCTTTGGTCTCTTTGGATTCCCGAGAATGGAAGTAACCGGTGCGGCGCTTGCTACTGTAACCGGACAGATCATTGCAGCTGTGATCGGTGTGATCATGAACATCAAGCTGAACAAGGAACTGCATATTTCCCTTGTGAAATATAAACTGAACGGGGAAGTGATCCGTCACATTTACAGCGTTGGATTCCCGTCTATCATCATGGCTTCCGTTGGTTCGGTTATGACCTTTGGAATGAACAAGATCCTGATGGGATTTACTTCCACAGCAACTGCGGTATTCGGCGTATACTTCAAGCTGCAGAGCTTTATCTTTATGCCGGTATTCGGACTGAACAACGGTCTGGTGCCCATTGCAGCATACAATTACGGTGCGAGAAAGCCTGAACGTATTACCAAGGCCATCAAGCTGAGCATCACTTATGGTGTGTGCATTATGCTGGCTGGATTTGTGGTATTCCAGCTTTTCCCGGGAGCGCTTCTGGGAATCTTCAGTGCATCGGATGACATGCTGGCAATTGGAATCCCGGCACTTCGGATCATCAGCATAAGCTTTTTGATCGCAGGATTTTCTGTGGTGGCATCTTCTGTATTCCAGGCACTGGGACATGGATTCCTCAGCCTTGCCGTGTCTGTGCTCAGACAGCTGATCGTACTGCTTCCTGCAGCCTTTATCCTTGCAAAAGTGGGAGGACTTGGAGCCTGCTGGTGGGCATTCCCTATCGCGGAGGTATTCTCCGGGGCGGTTTGCTTTATTTTCATCCGCTATACATTTAAGAAAGAGATTCATCCTCTTTATGAGAATGCAGGGAAATAATTGGAATTGTGACAAAATACAAGAAAGCCTCCAGAGCGATTTTACTCTGGAGGCTTTCCTGGTATTCTGGTATATGTGTCGTATATAAATAAATCACTATGCCATATGCACCGTCACATGATATTCTTTTTTACCATCCTCAACAGGAACCACATTTCCTTTCACCTGTTTTCCATCTACTTCCAGATAAGCAACGCCTTTTACCACATTGTTCGGGTTCTTCACATCGAAGTAGTAAGTGGCACCGCGGAAGCGGCGGGTGAGGGTGAAGTCACCGAATCCTTCCGGAATGCACGGATCAATGGAAAGTCCGTCATAGGTCGGCTGCACGCCCAGGATCGCCTGGGAAAGGTTGACAAAGGTCCAGGCAGCCGTTCCGGTAAGCCAGCTGTTTTTCGCCTCACCGTGGCGGGCCGCATCCCGTCCGGCGATCATCTGGGAATAAACGTAAGGCTCAGTACGGTGGATCTCACTGATGTTTTCAATATAGGATGGACAGGTCTTTTTGTAAATTTCAAAAGCACGGTTTCCTCTGCCGATCACAGTTTCCGCAATGGAGATCCATGGATTGTTGTGACAGAAGATACCTGCGTTTTCCTTGTATCCCGGCGGGTAGGAGGAAATCTCCCCAAGGTTCAGGTAATATCTGGTATAAGCAGGCTGGTGAAGCATAATGCCGTACTTGGTATCCAGACGCTCTTTCACAGAATCCAGTGCTTTCTTGGCAAGGCCTTCCTTCACGCCGATTCCGGCAATAATGCAGAAGCCCTGAGGCTCAATGAAAATCTGTCCCTCTTCGCATTCATGGGAGCCAACCTTCTGGGAGGCAGCATCATAAGCACGAAGGAACCATTCTCCGTCCCAGCCAGCGTCCAGAACGGCCTGGTACATTTCATCCACAGCCTTCTGCGCGATTTCTGCCTCTTTTTCCTTCCCAACACGTCTGCAGATTTCCGCAAACTCATTTCCATATTTCACGTACATACCTGCAATAAACACAGACTCTGCAACTGGTCCCTCGGAAGGCCCGGTAGTCTGGAAAGACTCTCCAGGCTCATTGGAGAAGCAGTTCAAGTTCAGGCAGTCGTTCCAGTCTGCCCGTCCGATCAGCGGAAGCTTGTGCGGTCCAAGATGGGTGCGGCTGTACTCGAAGGAACGGCGCAGATGCTCAAACAGGGTTGCTGCTTTTTCCATATGACAGTCAAAGGCAACCATCTCGTCTAAGATCGCGTAGTCTCCAGTCTCCTTTAAGTAAGCTGCCACCGCTGCGATCAGCCACAGCGGGTCATCGTTAAATCCGCTTCCAATATCCAGGTTGCCCTGCTTGGTAAGAGGCTGGTACTGATGGTAAGCGCTTCCGTCCTCAAACTGGGTGGCAGCGATGTCCAGGATTCTTTCCCTTGCGCGCTCCGGGATCAGATGGACGAAGCCAAGAAGATCCTGGCAGGAATCACGGAATCCCATGCCGCGTCCGGTTCCGGATTCGTAGTAGGAAGCGGAGCGGGACATGTTAAAGGTAACCATACACTGGTACTGGTTCCAGATATTTGCCATACGGTTTACATGAGGATCCTGGCTCTCTACGTGATAGCGGGAGAGAAGCTCATCCCAGTATGCATTCAGCTGGGCAAAGGCGGCATCCACCTGCTGGGAAGCGGCGAATTTCTCCATAATCTTCTTAGCCGGATCCTTCTTGATCACATTTGGTGCTTCCCATTTGTCATCTTTGGGATTCTCGCAGTAGCCAAGAAGGAACACAAATTCTTTCTCCTCGCCCGGTGCCAGGGTAACGTTGATCTGCTGGCTGGCAATTGGGTACCATCCGCTGGCAACGGAGTTGCGGCTCTTTCCTTCCTCCACAGCAATCGGATTATTGTTTCCGCGGCCAAGTCCCAGGAAATCATCACGGCTGGTATCAAAGCCATCCACCGGGGCATTTACTGTGAAAAAGCTGTAGTGGTTGCGGCGCTCTCTGTACTCGGTCTTATGGTAAATGGTGCTGCCGATGATCTCCACCTCACCAGTGCTTAAGTTTCGCTGGTAGTTGGTCATATCATCCACTGCATTCCACAGACAGAACTCCACATAGGAAAAAAGGGAAATCTCTTTCGCAGCATCAGAGTTGTTTTTCAAAGTCAGCTTGTTGATCTCGCATGGAGTGTCAACTGGAACAAAAGCCAGAAGGTCCGCTGCCAGCCCGTTCTTTTCCCCGTGGAAGCGGCTGTAGCCAAGACCGTGGCGGCACTCATAGGCATCCAGAGACGTGCGGGTAGGCATTGCCCCCGGGTTCCAGATGGAATCGCCGTCCTTAATGTAGTAATATTTTCCGTTGGAATCTACCGGAATGTTGTTGTAGCGGTAGCGGGTAATGCGCAGCAGCTTGGCATCCTTGTAGAAGCTGTAGCCGCCGCAGGTATTGGAAATCAGGGAAAAGAAATCCTGGGAGCCCAGGTAATTGATCCAGGGCAGCGGGGTATCCGGTGTGGTGATCACATATTCTTTATTCGCATCATCGAAATGTCCGAAATTCATGGAAAATCCTCCTTAAAAGTTCTATTCTTATTTATTCGACCGTATCGTATTTTATCGGTTGTAGAGTGCTGACTGAAATTGTGAGATAATTAACATACGAAAACGAATAAGTTCTGGCAAAAAGAAGTAATAGTAAAGAATAATGGTCTACATTTGCCCTAAGTATAATAGATAGACTGACGAAAAGCAACTGAAAAATTACAGTAAAAATTAAATCTATTATATATGACAAATCAGAGATTTAAAGCACGAAAATTTTCGCGAAAATTTTTCGGAAACTTTCATGGCTGCAGATAAAATTGTAAAAAATACAAGAGATGAAATTGTGCAATAGGTAGAATGCAGTTAAAACGCACAAAAAATGAGGAAAAGCACTTGATTTTTTGTGCATAAGGGGATACTATAAAGCCACGAAAACGATTTAGAGATGACAGGAAAGAAAAAGGGTTGCTGTGAATGCGAGAAGCAGTAACAGACCAGAGAGTGAGGCAGGCTTATGGTTTCCATGAAAGAAATCGCGAAGAAGTGCAATGTCTCAGTCGCCACTGTCAGTAAAGCATTAAATGGTTACTCCGACATCGGAGAAGAAACAAGAAACTACATATTGAAAACGGCTTCGGAGATGGGGTACCTCCCCAACTCATCGGCAAGAGCCCTGAAGACGAAGCGGACCTTTAACCTGGGAGTCCTGTTTGTGGACGAAGCCAGAAGCGGACTCACCCATGACTATTTCAACCATGTTCTGGAGAGCTTCAAGAGTACTGCGGAGGCAAAAGGCTATGACATCACGTTTACCAGCGGAAATGTTTCCGGCAGAAGGATGACTTACTTAGAGCACTGCAGATACCGCAGCGTGGACGGCGTGGTGATGGCATGCGTGGATTTTACCGCAGATGAGGTTCAGGAGCTTCTGCTTTCAGACATTCCGGCTGTGACCATCGATCATATCTGTGATGGAAGGATTTCGGTAGTATCCAACAACATCCAGGGAATGGAAGATCTTGTTACTTATATATATAAGAAGGGACACCGCAAGATCGCTTACATCCATGGAGATGACACATCGGTTACCAAGAACCGGCTTGGAAGCTTTTACAGGACGTTGCAGAGACTGGGAATCGAAGAACCGGATGAATATGTAAAGCCATCTTTTTACAGAGATGCGGACATGGCAGGAGAGAGAACTGGCGAATTACTGGATCTGAAGGATCCGCCCACCTGTATTCTCTATCCTGATGATTATGCAGCATTAGGAGGGATAAACGAGATACGGGAGAGAGGGCTTCGGATACCGGAGGACATTTCGGTAGCCGGCTATGACGGAATCAATATTGCCCAGGTTCTTGAGCCAAGGCTTACCACCCTTTGCCAGGACACTGCAGCAATCGGCAGGATTGCAGCAGAACGGCTGATTGAGCTGATCGAGCACCCCAAGACCACCGTAATTGAGAAGTACACAGTAGACGGAACGCTTTTCAAAGGAGCATCTGTGAAAACCGTGTATCCGCCCAGGGGATTCAAGTAGCAATCAAAAAGGAAAAGATATCATATTAAAGGAGGAAGTAACATGAAGAAAAAAATGGTGAGCGTATTATTAACAGCTTCTATGCTGGCAGGAATGACAATGTTTGCAGTTCCGGTTATGGCAGAAGATGCAGCGCCGGAGAACGAAGTTACCGGAGACGCTTCCGCAGATGATTCCTTTGTTGTATGGGGCTGGAATGACGATATCAAGAAGATTCTTGACGGACCATTTAAAGAAGCCTATCCAGATGATTACGAAAGAATCGTATTCGTAAACACAGGCGGATCTGATTACTATCAGGGCAAACTGGATCCTGTACTGGATGATCCTTCCAATGAATTATATCCGGATATGATGGGCCTGGAAGTTGACTACGTTCAGAAATATGTCAACAGCGACTGGGTTCAGAATGTAGCAGACCTTGGCATTACCGCTGACGATTATGCAAACAGCTATCAGTACAACCTGGATCTTGGCTCTGATATGGACGGCAATGTAAGAGCACTGTTCTGGCAGGCAACTCCTGGATGCTATGCGATCCGTGCAGATCTGGCTGAGAAATATCTTGGAACAACCGATCCTGCAGAGCTTGCTGAGAAGTTCAAAGACCTGGATACCATCGTTGAGACCGCAAGAGAAGTAAACGAGGCTTCCGGCGGCAAGTGCAAACTGTTTTCCGGTTATGATGAGATCAAACGAAGCCTGACCGGTTCCAGAACCCAGGGCTTCTATGATGAGAACGATAAGATCACAATTGATGACAATATTAAGACCTACATGGAAACAGCCAAGACTCTTTATGACGAAGACCTTACCTTCAATACCGATCAGTGGAGTGCTGACTGGAGTGCAAATATGAGCGGTGACGGCGAAGAATCCAATGCAGCAGTTGCTTACATGGGATGCCCGTGGTTCGTATACTGGTGTCTGACCGATTCATGGAAAGACAACACCATCCTTGTTCCTACCCAGACAAAATGCTACTGGGGCGGCACAGGCCTTGCAGCTACAACAGATTGTGCAGATACCGAGCTTGCAGCGAAGATTATGAAATTCTTTACCTGCGATGAGGACGGCATGGTTGCAATCAACACTCTGAACTCTGACTATGTAAACAATACAGAAGCAGTCAGCAAGATCATCGACGCTGGCACATCCGCAGACGGCAATGGATATCTGTATCCGGATGCTGGACAGAACTTCATGGAGTTCTTCCTTCCATTAGCAGATGGACTTGACGCTTCCATGGTAACAGCAGAAGATCAGCAGATTCTTTCCCTTATGGATACCCAGACCAAGGCTTACGCAACAGGAGAAAAAGACCTTGACACTGCAATCGCAGATCTGACCGCTTCTATCCACGATACATTCTCTTACCTGAGCGCAGAATAAATCAAATGTAAGGGCTTGTAAAAGTAAAAAATAAGTAGTAGTGAGTGTGCTGCTTCTTCCCAAAAAGAAGGAGCAGCACATTCTTCTATCTGTATGAGTTGCCGGTGGCTGCTTTGGTTTCAGAAGCAGAATGACTGCCAGTGACAGGGAAGCCAAAAAGTGGGTTCCCCTTAGTGTCAGGCGTTCTGCCCTGCCAGGGCGCATCAGGTTCAGACAGGAGGCTGTTATGAATAAGAAAAAGAAGAAAAAAATCAGTTATGGAAGGTATGGCTACTTTTTTATCGCACCGTTTTTTATTACCTATCTGGTTTTCCAGTTATGGCCGCTGATCAATACATTTTATTACAGCACGCTGACGTATTACAAGCGGAATGGACGTGAGTTCGTGGACTTTGCGGGAATCAAGAATTTTCTCAATATCCTTGGCATGACAGCTGGTGAGAGAGGGTACGTGCTCAGTTATCTGAAAAATACCCTGATCATGTGGGGCTTTAACTTTGTTCCACAGATCCTGGTTTCCCTTCTTCTGGCTGTGTGGCTTACCGATGAGAAGGTGAAGGTAAAGGGAACGGGAGCCATGAAGGTCATTGTGTATCTTCCAAGCGTTATCACCGCAGCATCTGTTTCCGTACTGTTTAAATCCCTGTTTTCCCAGTATGGACCCATTACCCAGACCTTGAAAGACTGGGGAATCCTCAGCAGCAATTTCGATTTCATGTCCAGTGTGGCTGGAAGCCGCGGGCTGATTTCCGGCATTTTGTGGTGGATGTGGTTTGGAAATACCACATTGCTTCTGATTTCTGGTGTTCTTGGCATTGACCCGGGACTTTTCGAGGCGGCAGATATTGACGGGGCAACAGGATGGAAAAAGTTCCGCTACATTACCCTGCCTCTTTTGAAGCCGATCATGCTGTATACTCTGGTGACTTCCGCGATTGGCGGTCTGCAGATGTATGATATTCCGGCGCTGTTCAATGTTCCGGAGACCGGACTTGTGGGTCTGCCGGATGACAAGACCACTACTATGGCCATGTATATTATGCGTCTGTATAACAGCGATGTTGGAAAGGCAGCAGCCGTTTCCGTTGTACTGTTTGTGATCACGTTGATCGTCAGCCTGATTCTGTTTGCCACTATGGGAGACAGTGAAGACAGGCGGATGAAGAGAGAGCAGCGGCAGCGCAGAAAGGCAGGTGGAAGATCATGAGTAAAGCAAAGGACAGCTACAGCAAAAGTCTGCTGCATCAGAGAATCTTTCGTATGGTGATTTGCATTTTCTTCTGTCTGATTGCACTTTTGCCCTTTGTACTTCTGGTGATGAATGCTACAAGGGATTCGGAATCCATTAAGGCGGGTGTTTCCCTGATTCCGTCCACCCATCTGATCGAGAACTGGAAAAACCTGATGATCAAGCAGAATGGTATGCAGATTACCCTGCAGAAGGCGATTTTGAACTCTGCAACCATTACCATTCCGGGTACTTTCCTGGCGGTTTATTTTTCCGCGCTGACGGCGTATGGCATTCATGTTTATGATTTTAAGTTTAAGAAATTTGCATGGGCGTTTATTATGGCGGTTATGATGGTGCCAAGCCAGATTTCCATTATCGGTTTTTACCGGTTTATGCTGGATCTGAAGCTGATCGATACCTACATTCCGCTGATCATTCCCACCATTGCGGCGCCTACGGTTGTGTTCTTTATGAAGCAGTATATGGAGAGCACATTGTCCCTGGAAATGATCGAGGCGGCGAGAATTGACGGCTCCAAGGAGTGGCATACTTTTAACCGGATCATTCTGCCGATTATGAAGCCGGCGGTTGCTACACAGGCGATCTTCCAGTTTATTGCACAGTGGAACAACCTGTTTACACCGACCATCCTGTTAACTACAGATTCCAAGAAGACGCTTCCTATGTTCGTGCAGCTGTTAAGCTCTAACCAGTTCCGTACGGATTACGGTGTGGTTTATGTGGGACTTTTTGTTACCATTATCCCGCTGGTTGTGGTTTACCTGGTGCTTTCCAAGTATATTGTGGCTGGTGTGGCACTTGGAGGCGTGAAGGGATGATAGAAAAATTTACCGGGATTCGGGCAAGCTTTACAAGTGAAGAGAAGAAATGAAAGTTATGGCCGGGAGAGCGATCTTCCGGTCATTTTTTAACAAGAAAATTTAGCCAATCTGAAATTTGTTGTGGTTTCGTGAATTTTCCAGGTGGCAAATGGGGAGTTTTATGGTACAATAGGGGACAGTGAGCCAGCGCATAGACGAAGAGGAAAAGAGGGAAGAAAGCGCTGGTAAAAAAATGGAAGAGGTATTATTTTATGGGGTATCAGGAAACAATTACATTTATTCTGGAAATGATCGGCACTGTTGCCTTTGCCGCGTCAGGGGCGTTGGTGGGATCAGAGCAGAAGATGGACATTTTCGGGGTGACGGTGCTGGGAGTGATTACCGCTGTTGGCGGAGGAATGATCCGTGACGTAACCCTTGGAATCATCCCGCCAGGTGTGTTCCAGAAGCCGGTCTATGCGGCTGTGGCAGTGCTCACATCTGTGCTGGTGTTTTTCCTTCTTTATTTCAAGAGGGAGCTGCTGGAGGGGAATGTAACCTATGACAAGGTGATGCTGGTGATGGACTCTGTGGGACTTGGTATTTTTACCGTAGTGGGCGTCAACACCGGAATCCGTCAGGGCTTTGCAGACAACACCTTCCTTCTGGTGTTTGTGGGAACCATCACCGGCGTAGGCGGCGGCCTGCTCCGCGACATGATGGCAGAAGTCCCACCCTACATTTTCGTGAAGCATATTTATGCCTGCGCCTCCATCGTGGGAGCCATCGTGTGCGTCTACACCTACCGCCTTTTCGGCGTAGTCGCCTCCCTGATCTTCGGCTCTGCTGCCGTAATCCTCATGCGCTACCTGGCCGCCCACTACAGATGGAATTTACCGAAGCTGAAATAACTGTCAACTGAACAAAAAGGAGTTTTTATGATACGAGCAGAGAATTTATCCTACTCTTTTCCGCATAAAGAGTTATATAACAAGATATCCTTCACCCTGGAGGATGATGTGCATTGTGCGTTTATTGGGACCAACGGGACTGGGAAAAGTACGCTGGTGAATATGATCCTTCACCCGGAAGATTACTTATATGATGGCAAGCTGATCATCGATGTTCCGGGGCAGATCGGGTATGTGAGCCAGTTCTACACCATAGACGAAGAAAAAGAAGTAACCGTATTCGACTACCTCAGTGAAGAGTTTGTCCGCCTGCAAAATAAGATCAACCAGATCTGTGAGGACATGGGCACTACAGACCGCTTAGAAGAGCTGATGGAAGAGTATCAGACCACCCTGGATGAATTTAACGCCATCGACGGCGATTTCTACGAAAGCAACATCCGCAAGCAGCTGAAGGTTGCCGGGCTTGCAGGCTATGAGGACCAGCTTCTCTCCAGTCTTTCCGGCGGTGAATTCAAGCTGGTGCAGGCCATCCGCGAAATGATGATCAGCCCTAAATTCATCATCATGGACGAACCCGACGTGTTCCTGGATTTCCAGCACCTGAACGCCCTTCGGAACCTGATCAATTCCCACAAGGGCACCCTCCTTGTGATCACCCACAACCGCTACCTGCTCAACCACTGCTTCAACAAGATCCTCCATCTGGAAAACACGGAGATCCAGGAATTTGACGGCAATTACGTGGATTATAATTTTGCCCTTCTCCAGATGAAGATCGAGCAGCAGGAACTTGCCGCCTCCGACTTAGAAGAAATCGAGCGAAACCGCAGGATCGTGGAACGCCTCAGAAACAGCGCCACAGCCATTGACAGCGCCACCCGCGGAAGAAGCCTTCACGCCAGGGTTTCCCTTCTGGAGCGTTTGGAAGCGCGCAAAACCAAGTCCCCCTTTGTGGACATCAAACAGCCGGACATCCAGCTTCACACCGAAGGTCCGCTGGAAGACCAGACCGTGCTGAATGCAGAAGACTACAGCGTAGCCTTTGACCGCCAGATTATGGAGCATGTATCCTTCTCCATTCAGGCAGGAGAGAAGGTAGCTATTGTAGGCCCCAACGGCACCGGAAAAACCACCCTTCTTCGTGATATCATCCGCGGAGAAAATCCTGCCATCCATTTAGGCGAGAATGTAAAAACAGCCTATCTTTCCCAGATGCACGACGAAGTTTTCGATGAGAAAGCCACCGTCCTAAAGAACTTCGAGGATGCAGGCTTTGACACCGACGCCCAGGTCATCGGCTACCTGAAAACCTACGGCTTTGAGGAAGAACTGATCTACAGCCCGGTAGGAAACCTGTCCGGCGGCGAGAAAAATCTCCTCCAGCTTGCGAAGATTTCCAGAACAGATGCCAACCTTCTCCTTCTGGACGAGCCAACCAGCCATCTGGACACCTATTCCCAGCTTGCCCTTGAGGATGCCATAGAGAAATACAATGGAACCGTCCTCATGGTTTCCCACGATTTCTACACCGTAGCCAACTGCATGGATTATGTTCTTCTCACAGAAGACAAAGGCCTTCGCAAGGTTAGCATGCGCAAATTCCGCAAGATGATCTATGCCGACCACTTCGACAAGGATTACCTGGAATACGAGCAGAAGAAAAAAGACCTGGAAAACCGCATTGCCTTTGCCCTCCAGGCCGGCAAGTACGAGGATGCCAAGAAGCTTTGCGATAATCTGGAGCAGCTTCTTTTGGACAACGGTGGAAAAAATAAATAAAGCAGGCTTTTGTCAAACGCAATAAGTCAATAAAAAAGAACCTTCGGATTTTGATTTCCGAAAGTTCTTTTTTTGATGGCTCAGGCTTCTGCGTCAGTATCCTGCAGTGCCAGGTATCCTTCCTCGCCGGTTCTGATCTTGACAACGTTTTCAATGTCATAGACGAAGACTTTTCCATCACCGATCTGACCGGTATGAAGAACTCTCTTGGCTGTCTCGATGACTTTCTGTACCGGAACAAGGCTGACTACGATTTCAATCTTAACCTTTGGAAGAAGGTTCATATCCATCTCAACGCCACGGTAGAAAGCAGGAGCACCTTTCTGTACGCCGCATCCGAGAACGTTTGTGATGGTAATACCGGTAACACCGATTTCATTCATGGCCTGCATAAACTCCTCAAGCTTGTTCTGACGGGTAATGATCACAACCTTTGTCAGTTTGTGAACACCGTCCTTTGGAAGCTCCGGAACGAACTCAGCAGGAGCAGAAGGTCTGGCAACCGTAGTAAATTCTCTGGAAGTTCCCATAGGAGTCGGAACGGAACCAACTGCATCGCGGATTGCGAATCCGTCATAAGCACTGGCAAGACCGTGCTCTTTGATATCAAGACCCTGGATTTCTTCCTCAGCAGATACACGAAGTCCCATAGTATGCTTGATTACCTGGAAAATAATGGTCATAGTTACTGCAACCCATGCAATTGTGATCAGCATGCCTGCAAGCTGTACGCCAAAGCCGTGGAAACCGCCGCCAACCAAAAGACCCTTCCATTCTGTGCCGGCTCCGTCTGAGAAAAGACCAACTGCAAGGGTACCAAAAGCACCGTTTAAACCGTGAACACCAACTGCACCAACCGGGTCATCTACTTTGAGGACTTTATCAATAAATTCAATACCAAATACAACAACAAATCCAGCTGCAATACCGATGATTGCTGCAGATGTAGGAGATACGGTGTCGCAGCCTGCGGTGATTGCAACAAGACCTGCAAGAGAACCGTTCAGGGACATGGAAACATCCGGCTTTTTGTAGCGGACCCATGTGATCAGCATAACGGTTACAGTGGCAACTGCAGCAGCAAGGTTGGTAGTCACAAAGATTTTACCTGCACTGACAATTGCATCTCCTTCCATGGAAACTGTGGAGGCACCGTTAAAGCCGAACCAGCAGAACCAGAGGATAAATACGCCAAGTGCACCAACTGTCAGGTTATGTCCCGGGATAGCTCTTGATTTTCCATCCTTAGAATATTTACCGATACGAGGTCCAAGGATAATTGCACCGATAAATGCGGCAATACCGCCTACCATATGAACTGCACAGGAACCGGCGAAATCGTGGAAGCCCATCTGGCTGATGAAGCCGCCGCCCCAGATCCAGTGACCGGAGATCGGGTAAACCACAAGGCTGATCATAAGACTGTATACACAGTAAGAAGAGAATTTTGTACGCTCAGCCATGGCACCGGAAACGATAGTAGCAGAGGTTGCACAGAAGACAGTCTGGAAAATCAAAAATGCCCAGAACGGAACACCGTCAGGAAGCATTGTGCTTCCGTAATTTGCCTCGGTGGCAATTCCGCCGATTCTTCCGAAGAAGCCATTTCCTGCTCCAAACATAATACCGAAACCAACCAGCCAGAATGCCGGAGTACCGATACAGAAGTCCATCAGGTTTTTCATGATAATGTTACCTGCGTTTTTTGCTCTGGTGAAACCGGTTTCAACCATTGCGAAGCCTGCCTGCATGAAGAAGACAAGCGCGGCGCCAACAAGCACCCAGATTGTGTTTACTGCTGAATAATCCATAATAATTTCCTCCCTCATCTTGTACCTGCACCGGATAAGCAGGAGCAGATACATATTTAATATCAAAAAGGCGCAAAAGAGAAAACATTTGTTTTACTTTCGCGCCTTTACGATCCTTTTATATTTTTTTGTATGTATGTAAAACAGGGGATATCTGTATCGTGTGATTAATGGATGAGGAAATCGATAATGAATTATGAAGTAGAGTTTCATAATAGATATCCCCTGGTTCTACCCTAGAAAGTCCCGGATAGCAGCTGTGAATGAGCCATGCTTGCATGAGCGAGTTCACAGATATTAGACGGGCAAGAAGGTATGAGTAAGAAGGGCGATAGCCCGGATTACGAATACCTTCGACAGCTGTGGGAGCGCTGTAAGCGCGGAACAGCTGACTTTCGTTCATGAAGATGTCGCTGTAAAGCGACATTTCCATTAGATATAGAATAACAGTTTTCCATAAGTAGGATATGGAAGCAGATCATCCGGAATAAGAGTCTCAGCCTCATCGGCAGACCTTCTAAGCTCCTCCATATCCTCAAGAACCTCAGTCTGATACAGTTTGGCATTCTCAAGCACATCCTCAGTCGCTTTTGCTTTGGCTGTATCTACTTTCAGTTTCTCAAGTCCCTTTGTCATAGCATCGGAAAGCTCAGACAGCTTGGTAATAAGTGTTGTCTCGCTTTTGCAGGAAATACCAGGAACAACAGAAGCCTTCAGGCTTGCTGTGCTTGCAATTTCCTCCACATAAGACAGAACAGACGGAAGGAGATCCTTCTGCACCATCTCAACCATTGTGTTGGACTCAATGTTGATGGTCTTGGAATAGTTCTCAAGCCAGATATCATAACGGGAATGAATCTCCTCGCTTGTGAAAATGCTGTGCTTGGTAAACAGTTCGATGTTTTTATCGGCAATCCACATAGGCATAGCATCCGGAGTTGATTTCAGGTTGTAAAGGCCACGTTTTGCTGCCTCTTCAATCCACTCATCTGTATAGCCGTTGCCGTTGAAGATGACACGTTTATGCTTTTTGATGGCTCTCTTGATCAGCTCATGAACTGCATGCTCCATATCCTCCGGAGCTACATCTGCAAGCTCCTTTGCAAACTGATCCAGTGCCTCTGCAACTGCAGTATTTAATACGATATTCGGGTTTGCAACAGAAGCTGCGGAACCCAGCATACGGAATTCGAATTTGTTTCCGGTAAATGCAAATGGTGAAGTACGGTTACGGTCTGTGTTGTCTTTTACGAAATGAGGCAGAACCGTTGCACCGATATCCATCTGAACAGCACCGTGGGAAGTAAAGTAGGTATCGTTTTCAATGGATTTGAGAACCTCTGTCAGCTCATCTCCAAGGAAAATAGATACAACTGCAGGCGGAGCCTCGTTTGCTCCAAGTCTGTGGTCGTTTCCTGCGCTTGCAACGGAAATACGAAGCAGATCCGCATATTCATCAACCGCTTTGATAACCGCCATCAGAAAAACAAGGAACTGGATATTCTCTGCAGGAGTTTTTCCCGGATCCAGAAGGTTTACGCCGTCATCTGTGATCATGGACCAGTTGTTGTGCTTACCGCTTCCGTTGATTCCCTCAAATGGTTTCTCATGAAGGAGGCAAACAAGATCATGCTTGTCAGCAACCTTTTTCATAACCTCCATGGTCAGCTGATTGTGGTCAACTGCAACATTTGTGGTATCGAATACAGGAGCAAGCTCATGCTGTGCAGGAGCAACCTCGTTGTGTTTTGTTTTTGCCGGAATACCAAGCTTCCACAGCTCAACATCAAGATCATGCATATAAGCTGCAACCTTCGGCTTCAAGGTTCCGAAGTAATGATCCTCCATTTCCTGTCCTTTCGGAGCTGGAGCACCAAGTAAGGTACGTCCGCAGAACACCAGGTCTTTTCTTTCTTTATAAAGCTCCTTTGGAACCAGGAAGTATTCCTGCTCAGGTCCTACAGTTGTGGAAACATGCTTGATTCCTTTATTTCCGAGGATGTGAAGCATATTCACAGCTGCTTTATTTAAGGTATCCATAGAGCGAAGGAGAGGAGTCTTTTTGTCAAGTGCCTCACCGCTGTAAGAGCAGAACGCTGTGGGAATGTAAAGGGTTCCATCCTTAATAAATGCCGGGGAAGTAGGATCCCATGCTGTATAGCCTCTTGCCTCAAAGGTAGCACGAAGACCACCGGACGGGAAGCTGGAAGCATCCGGCTCACCCTTTACAAGCTCTTTACCGGAGAAATCCATGATGACCTGTCCATCACCTGTTGGGGAAATGAAGCTGTCATGTTTCTCAGCAGTCACGTTTGTCATAGGCTGGAACCAGTGTGTATAATGGGTAGCACCATTTTCGATGGCCCATTCTTTCATGGCAACTGCTACAGAGTTTGCAACATCAAGCTCTAAGTGAGTACCATTTTCAATGGTTTTTTTCAGTGCCTTGTACATGTCCTTTGGTAATTTACTGCGCATGATCCTGTCGTTGAAAACAAGACTTCCATAAATTTCGGGAATATTCTGTGTCATAACAGATACGCTCCTTTCACTCTTCATTTTCTTTCTTCATAAGGAAATGTCTGCTGATGCAGACATTATTATAAAAGTGAATTGCTCCGCGCCCTGGCGCTCTCGCAATTCCCACCCGCATTCGCATTCCGACCTGCCGGTCTGCATGCTCATGTGGGTTAGCCCGTCCAATGTCTATGCCGAAATCCAAGCCAGCTTGCATTTCGGCATAGCCGCTGTCCGGGACTTTTATAACAAAAAAGGCGCCTTAGATTTACATTTCTGTAAAATCCAAAGCGCCTTTGCTTTATGTCATGTAGTATACTCAAAAAAACGGACTTGTCAATATATTTTTTGAAAAAAATTCCAAAATATTTTTGCAAAAGCCTGAAAAAAATTCTTGATAAAAATGAAAAAAGCGCACTTGACAAATGAGCTTCTTTAATTATAATTTTTTTTGTTTCTATAACATAAATCAGCACCAAGGAGGAAGACAAATGGCAGAAATTAAAGAAGAATGCGGCGTCTTTGGAATCTACGATCTGGATGGAAATGATGTGACAGCATCTATTTATTATGGTCTTACATCTTTGCAGCATCGTGGACAGGAGGCCTGCGGACTTGCAGTATCCGATACCAAAGGTCCTATTGGAAATGTAAAATTTCACAAGGATCTGGGTCTGGTCAGTGAAGTACTTCGCGAGGAAACTCTTCATAAAATGAGTGGGGACATTGGAATCGGACATGTGCGCTATTCTACAACCGGAGCGTCTGTTGCTGAAAATGCCCAGCCTCTTGTTTTGTCTTATGTAAAAGGCAGTCTGGCACTTGCGCATAATGGCAATCTTGTGAACACCAAGGCTCTGAAATGGGAACTGATTCAGAGCGGAGCAGTTTTTCATACAACAACAGATTCAGAGGTCATCGCATTCCATGTTGCAAGGGAACGTGTGCATACCAGCTGTGTAGAGGATGCTGTACTAAATACAGCCAAAAAGCTTCAGGGTGCATACGGTCTGGTGATCATGAGTCCCCGCAAGCTGATCGGCGTCCGTGACCCCTATGGCCTGAAACCTCTTTGCCTTGGAAAAAGAGATAATGCTTATGTCCTGGCATCTGAAAGCTGTGCCCTGACTTCCGTTGGTGCTGAGTTTATCCGCGACATTTTGCCGGGGGAAATGATTACCATCAGCCATGAGGGGATCAAGTCTGATCTGACACTGGCCAATTTGGTGAAAACCCGCGCCCACTGCGTATTTGAATATATCTATTTTGCAAGACTGGATAGTACTCTTGATAAGGTCAGCGTTTATGATGCCCGTATCCGAGGAGGAAAATCCCTTGCCAAATCTTACCCTGTAGAGGCAGATCTTGTCACCGGAGTACCGGAATCCGGAATTCCTGCCGCAAAGGGATTTTCAGAGGAATCCGGAATACCTTTCGGATTTGCATTCTATAAGAATTCCTATATTGGAAGAACCTTTATCAAGCCTACCCAAAAAGAAAGAGAATCCAGCGTTCATCTGAAGCTAAGTGTTCTGGAAGCTGCAGTAAAAGGCAAACGAATTGTCCTCGTAGATGATTCTATTGTCCGGGGAACCACCATTGCCAACCTGATCCGTATGCTTAAAGAAGCCGGTGCTCTTGAAGTTCATGTAAGAATCAGTTCTCCGCCATTTTTGCATCCCTGCTATTTCGGAACAGATGTGCCAAGTAATGATCAGCTGATTGCGGCACAACACTCCACAGAGGAAATCTGCAAAATGATCGGCGCAGACTCTCTTGGCTATATGGAGATAGAGTACCTGGAGGGCATGGCAGGCGGACTTCCCATATGCAAGGCATGCTTTGATGGCAATTATCCCATGGAAATTCCCAATGAGAATAATTTACAAAATGATTTTGAAATTCATAAAATTTAAGATGAAAAATGGCTTTTGTAATATTGGTTACAGAATGAACCCAACAACGAAATGGTGAATAATAGCCAAAAAATAATGCGAAAAATTGTGCAACATACATAAAATACTGCTGAAATGTGGAAAAAAACAATGTACAAGAAAGAACTTGACAAAAATCGAAAATGGGTGCATAATCTGCCTCAATCAAGGAAAAAACATTCCTGTAAAACAGAAAGGGTGAATAATGATGTGTCAGAAGCAAATTAAGCTGAATGCGACGGAAGAGGTTCAGGAGTTCGTCAAGGCAGCAGGGAAATGCGATTTTGACATAGATGTATTCTATAACAGAATTATCATTGATGCAAAATCCATTCTGGGAGTTCTGAGTATGGACCTGACACGGGTGCTTACTGTGCAGTGCCATGGAGAGAGCAAGGAATTTAATCGTACATTACAGAAGTTTGCAGTTGCTTAAGTCCGCTTGAATGGCTTTGCAGCAGCTGTCAGACTGGCACCTGCTTGGTGTCCCACTAAAATTGCAAAAAACAGATATTGCCGAATTGACTTGAAATACGAGACAGCATGGAATCGGCGGTGTCTGTTTTTTTTATTTTTCACAGGAAATGCTGAATTATTTATGGTAGAGAACCCAAGTGTATGATAGAATAGCAAGGTGATTATATAACCAGATCAGAGTCTTTTTCAAACATGCTCTGGTATGGTGGAAAGAGGAAAAGATGAGAAAAGAAAAAGGAATTGCCTTGCTTCCAATCGGTGTATTTCTCGTATTATATCTTGGACTTGGCATCTTGTTTGAGTATGTGATGGATATTCCCATGGGATTTTATAACGTACCCATTGTAATCGCATTTCTTGCAGCGATCTTGGTAGCCTGTTTGCAAAACAGAGCATTGAATTTTGACAGGAAGCTGGAGATCATGGCACAGGGTGTGGGAGACAAAAATATTATCACTATGCTTCTGATTTTTCTTACAGCAGGCTCCTTTGTAGGAGTTGTGGGAAGAAGCAGCGCAGAGAGTGTTGCATATTGTATGCTAAGTCTCATACCGGCCAGGTTTTCAGTGGCTGTTTTGTTTGTTGTTGCCTGCTTTGTATCTGTGGCAATGGGGACTTCAGTAGGAACGATTACCCTTCTGATCCCAATCGCAGCAGCAGTTTCCAATGCATCCGGATTTAATCTGGCATTTTGCGTGGCATCTGTTATGGGCGGAGCTATGTTTGGGGATAATCTTTCTTTTATTTCAGACACCACCATTGCTGCCTGTAACGGACAAGGCTGCGAGATGAAGGACAAATTCCGGGAGAACTTCTGGATTGCTTTTCCGGCAGCAATAGCTACATTGGTCCTGATCCTGTTTTTGTCATTCCAGACAAAAATTCAGGGACATGTGAGCCAGCCCTATCATTTGATGCAGATAATACCTTATGTGCTGGTTCTGATCGGAGGAATTGTTGGAATCAATGTGTTTGTAGTATTGCTGACAGGAATTGCATCCGGTGCAGTTATCATGCTGATCGGAGGAAATACCACACCTGTAGAGATTCTGAAAAACATGGGCTCCGGTGTCTCGGGAATGTTCGAGACCTGTATGGTAGCGATCCTGGTGGCTGCTATGTGCGCATTGATTCGTGAATATGGCGGATTTGATGCACTTCTTAGCTGGATACATAAAATTTTCCGTGAGAAAAAAGGCGGTCAGCTTGGAATCGGACTTCTGGTGGGAACTATGGATATTGCAACTGCCAATAATACCGTGGCAATCGTGATGGCAAATCCTATTGCAAAGGAGATGGCAGAGGAATACGGAATTACGCCGAAAAAGACAGCTTCCATTCTGGATACCTTTTCCTGTGTTTTCCAGGGAGTGATTCCCTATGGTGCACAGATGCTGGTTGCAGTCTCGGCAGTAAATGAACTGGGCGGTGAGATTTCTGCATTTCAGATTATGCCGAAGCTGTTTTACCCCATGCTGCTTCTGCTTAGTTCACTGATCACAATTATGAGAAGCTCAGATTGTGAAAAATAACATTGACAAATCTCCAAATATGATATATTATATAGCATATTTTTGAATAAGAATTTGTTTTGACAAAGGCGTCAAAGAGGATAAACAGGTCAAGTGCCCCCTGAAATCCCTCTTTGGTGCCTTTTTGTGTATTCGGGCCATCCATAAGGAAGCCCGGAAATCAGGAGGAGGAAATCGAAAGATGGCAGTAAAATACGTATTTGTCACTGGCGGTGTTGTGTCAGGACTGGGAAAAGGAATCACAGCAGCATCATTAGGAAGGCTTCTAAAAGCCAGAGGCTTCCAGGTAACCATGCAGAAATTTGACCCCTACATCAACATCGACCCCGGAACCATGAACCCCATCCAGCACGGCGAAGTCTTCGTAACCGACGACGGAACCGAGACCGACCTGGATCTTGGTCACTATGAGCGCTTTATTGATGAAAGCCTGGATAAAAATTCCAACGTGACCACCGGAAAAATTTACTGGTCCGTTCTTCAGAAGGAACGCCACGGAGACTTCGGGGGAGGAACCGTACAGGTCATTCCCCACATCACAAATGAGATCAAAGGCCGTTTCTACCGTGCCAAATCCCCGGATGAAGACCGAATTGCCATCATTGAGGTAGGCGGAACAGTAGGAGACATTGAAAGCCAGCCGTTCCTGGAATCCATCAGACAGTTCCAGCATGACGTAGGACACGAAAATGCCATCCTTATTCATGTAACCCTGATTCCATACCTGAAGGCTTCCGGTGAAATGAAAACCAAGCCCACCCAGGCCAGTGTAAAAGAGCTTCAGGGAATGGGAATCCAGCCGGATGTGCTGGTATGCAGAAGCGAATATCCCCTCACCGACGACCTTCGTGCCAAAATCGCCCTGTTCTGCAACGTACCCGTATCCCACGTACTCCAGAACCTGGACGTAGAATATTTATATGAAGCACCACTTGCCATGGAACGTGAAAAACTGGCAGACGTGGTCATGCAGTCCCTTGGACTTGAGAAGCGCAAACCAGACCTTACCGACTGGGAAGAAATGGTAGAAAATCTCCGCCACCCGGACAAAACCGTAAACATTGCAATGGTAGGAAAATACACTCAGCTCCACGATGCCTACTTAAGCGTCGTAGAAGCCCTGAAGCACGGCGGAATCGCATGCAAGGCAAAAGTAGAGATCACCTGGATTGATTCCGAAGAACTCAATGAGAAAAACCTGGACCAGAGACTTTACAGCGTAGACGGAATCCTGGTACCAGGCGGCTTCGGCGGAAGAGGAACCGAAGGCATGATCCTGGCCGCACAGTACGCCCGTGTCCACAAGATCCCATACCTTGGAATCTGCCTGGGAATGCAGATGGCAATCGTAGAATTTGCCCGCCACGTCCTTGGCTATGAAGATGCAAACAGCATCGAGCTTGCCCCGGAAACTACACATCCGGTCATCGCCCTGATGCCAGACCAGGAGAAAGTAGAAGACCTTGGCGGAACCCTCCGTCTTGGCAGTTACCCATGTGTCCTTCAGGACGGCTCTTTATCATTAGAACTCTTTGGAAAGAAAGAAATCCAGGAGCGCCACAGACACCGGTACGAAGTCAACAACGCATACCGCGAGGAGCTTGCAGCCAAAGGCATGACCATTGCCGGAACCTCTCCGGATGGCCACATTGTGGAAATGATCGAGATCCCGGCCAACCCGTTCTTTGTAGGAACCCAGGGCCATCCGGAATTCAAGTCAAGACCAAACCATGCACACCCGCTGTTCCGCGGCTTCATCAAAGCGGCAGCAGATAAAAAACAGCAAAAAGAGGAAACTCTGAATCAACAATAGAAAGGATGAGGAAAATGAGAGAAGTGATAAAGGAAAGGCAGGGACTTTACCGCCAGGAATTTGAGCATGACAACTGCGGTATCGGTGCAGTTGTAAACATCAAAGGTAAAAAATCTCATGATACAGTGGCAAATGCTCTTCGTATTGTAGAGAATCTGGAGCACCGTGCCGGAAAGGATGCCGAAGGCAAAACCGGTGACGGTGTAGGTATCCTTCTTCAGATCTCACACAGATTTTTCAAAAAAGCCTGCAAAAAAGAAGGAATTGAGATCGGTCAGGAAAGGGAATACGGTATTGGCCAGTTCTTTTTCCCGCAGCACGAGATCAAACGTGCCCAGGCGAAAAAAATGTTCGAGATCATCGTGGAAAAGGAAGGTCTGGAATTCCTTGGCTGGAGAGAAGTCCCGGTAGTCCCGGAGGTTCTTGGACATAAGGCAAGAGAGTGCATGCCATGCATCATGCAGGCATTTATCAAAAAGCCAGATGATCTGGAAAAAGGTCTTGCATTTGACCGCAAGCTGTACATTGCCCGCCGGGAGTTCGAGCAGAGCAACGACAATACCTACGTATGTTCCATGAGCAGCCGAACCATCGTCTACAAAGGAATGTTCCTGGTAGGCCAGCTTCGCACATTTTTCTCTGATCTTCAGAGCCCGGATTATGAATCCGCCATTGCCCTTGTGCATTCCCGTTTCAGCACCAACACAAACCCAAGCTGGGAGAGAGCACATCCTAACCGTCTCATTGTTCACAACGGTGAGATCAACACCATCCGTGGAAACGCAGACAAAATGCTGGCAAGAGAGGAAAATATGGAGTCCCCGTACCTGGAGGGCGAAATGCAGAAGATCCTTCCGGTTGTCAACCGAAACGGTTCCGACTCTGCAATGCTTGACAACACCCTGGAATTCCTTACCATGAGCGGCATGGAGCTTCCCCTTGCAGTGATGATCACCATCCCAGAGCCATGGGCAAACAACGACACCATTTCCCAGGAAAAGCGTGACTTCTACCAGTACTATGCAACTATGATGGAGCCATGGGATGGACCGGCCTCCATTCTCTTTTCAGATGGAGATGTGATGGGCGCAGTTCTTGACCGCAACGGTCTTCGTCCATCCAGATACTATGTAACCTCAGACGGCTGCATGATCCTTTCCTCTGAGGTAGGCGTTCTGCCGGTACCGGAAGAGAAGATCATTCTCAAAGAGCGTCTTCACCCAGGCAAAATGCTTCTGGTAGATACCCTTCAGGGAAAAATTATTGACGACAACGAATTAAAGGAAATGTACGCAAAGAAACAGCCATACGGCGAATGGCTGGACAGCAATCTGGTACATTTAAAGGATATCAAAATTCCAAACGAAAGAATGGAAGAGTACACCGAGGAGCAGCGCTCCCGCCTGCAGAAAGCCTTCGGCTATACCTACGAGCAGTACCGCACCTCTATCCGCAATATGGCATTAAACGGAGCAGAAAGCATTGGCGCAATGGGCGTGGATACTCCATTGGCTGTATTTTCCAAACAGAACAGACCACTTTTTGACTACTTTAAACAGCTTTTTGCACAGGTAACCAACCCGCCAATCGATGCCATCCGTGAGGAAATCGTAACCAGCACCAGCGTTTACGTTGGAAAAGACGGAAACCTTCTGGAGCAGATTCCGGAGAACTGCAAGGTACTGAAGATCAATAACCCGATTCTTACCAATACGGATATGCTCAAGATTAAGGAAATGCATCACGAGGGCTTTAAGGTTGCAGTAGTTTCTACCTTATATTATAAGAGCACAAAGCTGGAGCGTGCCATTGACCGCCTGTTTGTGGAGGTTGATAAAGCCTACAGAGACGGTGCTAACATTCTGGTGCTTTCTGACAGAGGAGTGGACGAAAACCACATGCCAATCCCGTCACTCCTTGCTGTTTCCGCAGTACATCAGCACCTTGTAAAAAACAAAAAGAGCACTTCCCTTGCAATTATTCTGGAATCCGGCGAGCCAAGAGAGGTTCATCACTTCGCAACACTTCTTGGCTATGGCGCAAGTGCAGTGAACCCTTATCTGGCACTTGAGACTATCCATGAGCTTATTGACACACATATGCTGGACAAGGATTACTATGCTGCAGTGGAAGACTACAATCACGCTGTGATCAGCGGCATTGTAAAAATTGCCTCCAAGATGGGTATTTCCACGATTCAGTCTTACCAGGGCTCCCAGATTTTTGAGGCAATCGGTGTATCCCAGGACGTAATTGACAAATACTTCACCGGAACGGTAAGCCGCGTAGGCGGTATTACACTGGAGGATATTGAGGATAATGTAGAAAAGCTTCATTCTGAGGCATTTGATCCTCTTGGACTTACCACAGACCTGACCTTAGACAGCGTAGGTGCTCACAAAATGAGAAGCCAGGGTGAGGAGCACCGTTACAACCCGGCAACCATCCATCTTCTTCAGCAGTCCACAAGAACCGGAAGCTATGAGATGTTCAAGCAGTACACCGATCTTGTCGATAAGGAAAATCACGGCAACCTTCGTGCTTTGATGGACTTTAAATATGCAAAGAACCCGGTGCCGATCGAAGAAGTGGAAAGTGTAGATGAGATAGTAAAGCACTTTAAGACCGGTGCTATGTCCTATGGCTCTATTTCCCAGGAGGCTCATGAAACTCTTGCCATTGCCATGAATCATCTTCACGGAAAATCAAACACAGGAGAAGGCGGTGAAAGTGAGGAAAGACTGGATTCAGCAGGAAGCACGGATGACAGATGCTCAGCCATCAAGCAGGTAGCCAGCGGACGTTTTGGCGTTACCAGCCGCTATCTGGTATCTGCAAAAGAAATCCAGATCAAAATGGCACAGGGAGCAAAGCCAGGTGAAGGCGGACACCTTCCGGCAAAGAAGGTTTACCCGTGGGTTGCAAAAACCCGTCATTCCACCCCTGGTGTCAGCCTGATCTCCCCGCCGCCCCATCATGACATCTATTCCATTGAGGACCTGGCAGAGCTGATCTATGACCTGAAAAATGCAAACAAATATGCAGATATTTCCGTAAAACTGGTTTCCGAGGCTGGTGTGGGTACTGTAGCAGCAGGTGTTGCCAAGGCTGGCGCACAGGTTATCCTGATTTCCGGTTATGACGGAGGTACAGGAGCTGCTCCAAGAAGCTCCATCCACAATGCAGGACTTCCCTGGGAGCTTGGACTTGCGGAAACACATCAGACCCTTCTTATGAACGGACTTCGAAACCGTGTCCGCATTGAGACAGACGGCAAGCTGATGAGCGGCCGTGATGTTGCCATTGCCGCACTTCTTGGTGCAGAGGAATTTGGCTTTGCAACCGCTCCCCTTGTAACTATGGGCTGCGTGATGATGAGAGTGTGCAACCTGGATACCTGCCCGGTTGGTGTTGCCACCCAGAACCCGGAGCTTAGAAAACGCTTCAAGGGCAAACCGGAATACGTAGAAAACTTCATGCGCTTTATTGCACAGGAGCTTCGTGAATATATGGCAAAGCTTGGTGTTCGCAGCCTGAAGGAAATGGTAGGACGCACCGATCTTCTTGTTTCAACAGATGCCGTGGACGAGCCACACAAGGGAAAGGTTGATCTTAGTGCCATCCTGAACAATCCATTTGCAGGAGAAGGCAATATGGTAACCTTTGACCCGAAATCACAGTACAACTTCGAGCTGGAAAAAACACTGGATGAAAGGATCCTGCTCAAAAAATGCAGCAGTGCAATCCGAAATGGTGAAAAAACACAGCTCTCTGTGGCTGTTAAAAACACAGACCGTGCATTTGGAACCATCCTTGGTGCTGAGATTACCAGAAACCACAAAAAGGGACTTCCGGAAGACACTGTAGAAATCCACTGCACAGGAGCCGGTGGACAAAGCTTTGGTGCATTCATCCCCAAGGGACTTACCCTGAAGCTTACCGGTGACTGCAATGATTATTTCGGAAAAGGTCTTTCCGGCGGAAAGCTGATTCTGAAAACTCCGGAAAATGCAGGCTACAAAGCAGAAGATAACATTATTGTAGGAAATGTTGCCCTTTATGGAGCCACCAGCGGAACTGCCTTTATCAATGGTATGGCAGGCGAGCGCTTCGCAGTACGTAACTCCGGTGCAAATGCAGTTGTAGAAGGTGTCGGCGAGCATGGCTGTGAGTATATGACAGGCGGCCGTGTGGTTGTTCTTGGAAGAACGGGCAAAAACTTTGCAGCAGGTATGAGCGGCGGTATTGCTTACGTTCTGGATGTGGAGAATGTTCTTTACAGAAATCTGAATAAATCCATGATTTCTATTGAAAAGGTGGATAATAAATATGACGAAAAAGAGCTTCGGGATCTGATTGAAGCTCATGTAGCCGCAACAGGCTCAGCCCTTGGCAAGAAGATTCTGGATCAGTTTGATGAGTACCTGCCTCATTTTAAAAAGCTCATTCCAAATGAGTACAAGAAAATGATCACCTTAAGCGCAAAGCTTGAGGAAAAGGGTTTGAACAGTGAACAGGCACAGATGGAAGCATTCTACGAAAGCATAGGAGTTAAGCATTAAGGAGGCGAAGAATCGTGGGAAAACAGACTGGATTTTTAGAATATAACAGAGAGGTGGCAAAGGTTCTGCCGCCTAAGGTGCGAATTGCCAATTTCAAGGAGTTCCGTACCCCATTAAATAAAGAAAAACAGAAGCTTCAGGGAGCACGCTGCATGGCATGCGGCGTGCCCTTCTGCCAGGCAGGAATGATGATCGGAGGTATGGCATCCGGCTGTCCGCTGCACAATCTGGTGCCGGAGACCAATGACCTGGTATATACAGGAAACTGGAAACAGGCATTCCTTCGTCTGAATAAAACGCACAGCTTTCCGGAATTTACTTCCCGTGTCTGCCCTGCACTTTGCGAGGCTGCATGCACCTGCAACCTGAACGGAGAACCGGTTTCTACCAAGGAAAACGAGCGTGCCATTATTGAAACCGCTTACGCACAGGGCTGGGTGAAACCACAGCCGCCGGCTGTCCGCACAGGAAAAAACATTGCAGTAGTAGGAAGCGGCCCTTCCGGACTTGCAGCCGCACAGCAGCTGAACCGAAGAGGTCACAGTGTAACTGTATTTGAGAGAAGTGACCGCATTGGCGGATTGCTTCGCTATGGAATTCCTAACATGAAGCTGGAGAAATCTGTTATTGACAGAAGATTAAAGCTGATGGAAGAAGAAGGCGTGAAATTTGTGACAAACACAAATGTAGGCGTTGACATCACAGCAGAAGAGCTTCTGAAAAAATTTGACCGCGTGATTCTTTGCTGCGGAGCCTCCAATCCCCGTGACATCAAGGTACCGGGAAGAGATGCCAAGGGAATCTATTTCGCAGTAGACTTCCTGAAAAAAGTAACCAAAACCTTACTGGACAGCGACTTTACCAAAGCACCTTACGAGGATGCAAAGGGCAAGCATGTGCTGGTGATCGGCGGCGGTGATACCGGAAACGACTGTGTGGGAACCTCCGTCCGTCTGGGTGCCAAATCTGTAACCCAGCTGGAAATGATGCCAATGCCTCCAGTAGAGCGTGCAGCCTCCAACCCGTGGCCGGAGTGGCCGAAGGTTCTGAAAACCGATTACGGCCAGGAGGAGGCTATTGCCGTATTCGGACACGACCCACGTATTTACCAGACTACAGTCACTGAGTTTATTAAGGACAAAAACGGAAACGTGTGTCAGGCTAAGATCGTGAAGCTGAAGTCTGAGAAGGATCCGAAAACTGGCCGTATGATGATGGTTCCCGTAGAAGGAACCGAGGAAGTGATCCCTGCTGACCTGGTGCTGATCGCAGCCGGATTTCTGGGAAGCCAGAAATACGTTACCGATGCCTTCAAGGTAGCCACAACCCCTCGCACCAACGTGGAGACAAAGCCGGAAGCTTACGAAACCAGCGTTCCGAGAGTTTTCACAGCCGGCGACATGCACAGAGGCCAGTCTCTTGTCGTATGGGCCATCCGCGAAGGAAGAGAAGCTGCCAAGGCAGTGGACGAATCCTTAATGGGTTACTCTTATCTGTAAAAAACATAGATACCAAAAATCTCCAGATGCGCATATCTGGAGATTTTTTTGCCTCAAAAACACAAATCGAAGCAGGAAATCCCCAGGCGGCAGATCCACCCACTGCGTGTTGTCCAGGCACACCGGGATTCCCACAGGCTTCTGGTGCGGGGTGAAAGAACTGCTTATGAGCCGGAGAACCCGGAAACCATTTCCGTAAAAACACGGGAAAAAGAAGAGGCAAAAGACCTGACCCTTTCATATGCAGGGGCAGCAGTCCTTGTGCTTATCCTGGTGATTGGTCTTCTGGCAGCAGGAATCAGAAAAAGGAAAAAGAAAAAGTTTTCCTGTAGCTTTCGGAACCAGATGTGGAAATGACCCTGTATCAGGTAGCAGAAGTGGAAGACGGGGAACTCTATTATACAGAGGCCTTTGCAGACTGCGGGGTAGATCTGGAAGGTCTTTCCCAGGAAGAGGTACAGGACGCAGCTGAGCTCCTTGCAGTCTATGCAGGGTAGGCGTTTGCGAAACGCCAAAAGCCGCATAAATACGGCATTTTTTCTTGTTAAAAATAAAATATCTCCTCAAGGTTTATGGTAAAATAGAGTTGCGAGAAACTATCAACCAATCCACCTAAAGGAGATATACCTACACGGCAATATACTGGCAATGATTTGATGAAGTGCTTGAAACGCTTGATTTTACTGGATTTTTCGGCTGTTTGATAAAGGGGAAAAGTTGAGTTTAGACCATTTGAAATGTGTAAAAAATGAGACAAAAATTATCAAATGGGAAGCCTTGTACATGATATTATTTATGTAGAAAAGTACACATTGGAGATTGCTCATGAGAAAATTTATGAGGATAGAAATCGTCCGGTGATGTGTGGAATTGTATCCATGCGTCACCGGATTTTTTTGTTTTCCGGAAGCGAAATGCGAATATACCGCTATATGTTGCTACTCGGAAAGATCCCGTTTCATATTTCAAAAATGGAGCAACAAAGAAAATCACATTTTAATTCACCTTGCGCATTTGCCTTGATGATAAAGATGAAATTATCAACACTAAAATGGCTGGATATTAAATAATCCGCTTTAATGCCTGTGATGAAAGGATACATGCGTGGCATGTATGAATATAAATTAAATTTGTTATCAAGGGATTCTTTCAAGTGAACTAAAGCTTCAAGTCGAGGTTTTATCATCTCCTCGTACTGGGCTGCTTTTTGAACTTTTTCAAATAGTATTTTACCCTCAAGAATTCTATCAGCAATTTTGGCAGAAGAATAATTGGGAAGTGAGATATCTTTCATATACTGGAAGCCAGCTAAATGCGGATAATCTTCCAGAGAAAAGGTAAGATTAATTGGATACAGCTGTTTCTTATAGCCATATGTAAACAAATATCTATATTTAGTTATTTCTTTCCAGGCTTGTGCAGACTGTTGTAATAGATCCATATTATACCTTGTCCTTTGCAAAAAATAAAGGACCCTGCCAATGCAAGGCCCTTAAAAAGCGTTTTCATTCAGTTCCGAAGAACCTATTCGGTTTGAGGTTATCGCATAACCCAAGGTCAGGCTCCACAACCGGCTGCATGCCGACACAGTCAACTGCTTCAACACCACGATAGCTGGTCAACGCCGCTATCCTCTAGCTTCATTGTACCACAAAAATACTCGTAGTCAACAGAAAACGAGTTTTTGAGGAACACTATTTGCTTCATATTTGCTTCGTGTTTTTAATTATTATATGTAGAAATAATGGTTTTGACAATAAAAAATATTGGAACTTGAGAAAGGAGGAATTCCGATGGCGGGAAGAAAGCCAAAGCCTACAGCTGTGAAGAAGCTGGAAGGTAATCCAGGTAAGAGAAAATTGAATACGAAAGAGCTAGTCCCAGCAAAAGGAATGCCTGCTTGTCCTGATTGGTTAATGCCGGAAGCAAAGAAGAAATGGGAACGCTTGGCGAAGTTGATGAATCAGATGGGTGTTCTTACTGAAGTTGATATGGCGGCGTTTGCTGCATATTGTCAGTCATATGCAAGATGGAGGGAAGCTCAGGAGCATATTACTTCTGGCGGCTCGACATTTGAAACGGATAAAGGATATCAGCAGCAGACACCTTGGGTTGGAATTGCAAATACGAATCAGAAGTTGATGTTGCAGGCGGCATCAGAGTTTGGGCTCACGCCATCTTCGCGTAGCAGGATTGTTGCCGGTAATGGTAAAGTGAAAGAAACAGAGGATGAGATGGAGGCATTACTTGGGGATAGTGGTGTGTTTGGATAGACAGTTGGCAAAAATCAAGGAGGTATGATGGGAGATGGCGCGTGAAACAAGACCAAAAGACTATCCAAAGCTGAAAAATTATCAGCCGACAAGATTTATGCTTCCGACTTCTCATTACGATAAGGCAAAGGCAGACAGGGCAGTTGCTTTTATTGAGAATTTATGCCACACAAAAGGCAAATGGGCAGGTAAGAGATTCTGGCTGTTGCCCTGGCAGGAGCAGCTAATAAGAGATATATTCGGGATTGTCAAGCCTGATGGTAACAGGCAATTCCGTACAGCTTTTGTAGAAATCTGTAAAAAGGTTGGAAAGAGTGAATTGGCAGCTGCCATCGCTCTTTATTTACTTTATGCAGATAATGAACCATCTGCGGAAGTTTATGGTGCAGCAGGCATCCATTGTTTTTGATGTTGCAAGACAGATGGTTGAGATGTCGCCGGCACTGATGAAGAGAAGCAAGCTGATGTCAGCTACAAAGCGAATTGTTAATTACGGAAATGCTGGTTTTTATCAGGTGCTTTCAGCAGAGGTTGGAAGTAAGCATGGTTTTTCGATTTCGGGACTTGTGTTCGATGAAATTCATACACAGCCGAATCGACAGCTATATGACGTACTCACAAAATACAGTTCAGATGCTCGGCAGAATCCATTGCACTTTATTATTACGACTGCTGGAAATGACAGGCATTCGATTGCGTTTGAACTGCATACCAAAGCAGTAGATATTCTGGAAGGACGGCGTGTAGATCCAACCTTTTATCCTGTGGTATATGGTCTTAAGGATGATGAGGACTGGGAAGATGAAGCAAACTGGTACAAGGTAAATCCTTCCCTTGGATGTACGGTGGATATTGAGAGACTTCGTGATGCTTATCGGGAAGCAAAATAGAATCCGGCATATGAGATAACGTTTAAATGGCTTCGTATGAACCTATGCAGCACCGGTGCCGCTTCCGGGATCCGTGTCACTGTCCCTGGATGCCAACGGGGAGCCAGAGAATTTTTATGCGGATGGTATTGCGTATTATGTGATCAACAACAATATGGGCTATGACGGGGATCTGGAGCTTGCACTGATTCCGGAGAGTTTCAGGACGGATGTGCTGAGAGAAAAGCTGGATGCCAAGGGCGTTCTGATTGAAAACTCGGATGCAGAACTGGCACTGTTTGCCCTGCTTTTTGAGTTCGACGGGGATGTGCGCCATATCCGCCACGTGATGTATAACTGTTCAGCTTCCCGTCCGAAGATCGAGGGCAAGACCAACGAGGAGAAAAAGGAAGTGCAGACAGAAACACTGACTATCAAGGCTACACCATTGTCGGATGGAAAGGTGAAGGCGAAGACTGGGAATACTACGGATGCAACTGTTTATGCAGACTGGTACAAGTCGGTGTATCTGTCGGCTGCGGATCCGTCTATTCCGGATAATCCGGAGGAATGGCTGGATGAGTTTAATAC
>UMCB01020021.1_pt1 | contig 44506 bp, 39 predicted proteins | sample 1964151 | NCBI WGS metagenome assembly UMCB01 (sample SAMEA4835960, study PRJEB28245) | human gut metagenome | biome: gut microbiome; material: fecal sample | place: Denmark | collected 2008
GATTCTGTTAATCGTGGTTGTCCTGTTCTTCGGTGTCCGTGCATTTATGGGAAGCGGGAAGGGCGATTCCAGTAAGGACACAGTGGAGAATCAGACGACAGCAGACAACGACCAGGGAAATGTTCCTTCTTCTCCGGCAAATGATGGGGAGACTGACGGGAAGAAAGACGCCAATCCCATGGAGACGGCTAATGAAGAGATTACTTCATTGATCAAGAGCTATTATAAAGCTCTGGGGGATAAAGATATTGCGACGCTGCGTACTCTTGTGGATAATCTTGCACCATCAGATGAGTCCAAGATTACCAATGCGAAATACATTGAAGGGTATGAGGCTGGAGATATCTACACGAAAAAGGGGCTTGATGACGATTCCTATGTAGTATATTCCTGTTTTTACTACATCTGTCAGGGGATTGATACAAAGGTACCTGCGCTTGCTGAGTTCTACGTAGTGAAGGACACAGACGGGAATTGGAAGATTGATGGCGCTGTTCATGATGACAGCGACGAAATAACGAAATATGAAGTTTCTCTGCGACAGGATGATGATGTCAAGGAATTGAAGGACAAGGTGAAGAAGCTGTATGACGATGCACAGGCTTCCGACCCGGCACTTACCACATTCCTTGAAGGACTTGGTGAAGATGACACCGGATCTGAGGACACAGCAGAGGGAACGATTCTGGTAGTTACAGAGGATTGTAATGTCCGTGCAGCAGCCAGCAGTGATGCGGAAATACTGGGAGGTTTATCCGCCGGTACTGAGGTTGAGAAGAAAGGCGAGGACGGTGAGTGGGTACAGATCGATTACGATGGTACAGAAGCTTACGTTCACAACAGCCTTCTCCAAGAGAAAACTGAATAATGCAAAATAAAAAGAACTGCCGTATATTTGGGGCAGTTCTTTTTTTGCAGAGAAACAGGTTTTTTCCTGAAGTATTTTAAACAGGTTAAAAATCAGAAAGCTCCATAGGAAGTTCCGGCTTCCAGTGTGATACCCTTGGCCGCAGCCAGCTCACTGACTGTAACCAGCTGATATCCCTCCTGGATCAGCTGTGGAATAAAGACCTCCGCAGCATCTACAGATTCCTTAAAAATATCGTGCATCAGGATGATCGCGCCATCCTGGGCATTATCCATCACATTCTGGACAGTAGAATCCGCATTCTGCGTCTCCCAGTCCAGGGTATCCACAGACCACATGATCAGAGGTCTTGCAGCAATCCCTGCTACAGTATCATTAAAAGAACCATAGGGCGGGCGCACCACAGTAGCGCTATGTCCCACCAGATTTTGAATCTCTTCATCTGTGCGGGAAAGCTGGCTGGTCACGTCCTCTGCGGAAAGGGTGGCAAGATCTGCGTGATCAAAGGAATGGTTGCCAATCTCACAGCCAAGTTCCTCCATTCTGGACAGAGGCTCCTGGAAGTATTCGATCTCCTGGCCTACCAGGAAAAAAGTAGCCTTTGCATTATTGGCTTCCAGACAGTCAAGCAGACGGTCGGTGAAATCACTTGGCCCGTCGTCAAAGGTAAGGGCGATCATTCCCTTTGGTTCTGGCGTAGGTGTTGGTTCTGGCGGCTGCTCACCGTCCCCTTCAGATGAAACAGAAGCTTCCGCTGCAGATGAGGAATCACCTGCTGCAGAAGCTGTAGGATCTGCGGTGCCTTCTGCGGAAGAAGCCTGTTCCCCGGAAGCTGTGTTCATATAAAATACCAGTCCGGTATCAGAACTGCCGTCTGTAGGATCACCCTGCTGTACCCCGTTGGCATCAAAATGATAAACCTGTCCGTCTATGGTGACATCACCTGTCTGCAGAACTCCGTCGGCGTTCAGATAGTAGCGGCTGTCATCCAGCTCCAGCCATCCGGTCTGCATCACGCCGTTTGCGTCAAAATAATAGCGGCGGCTGTCGGTATCGGTCAGCCATCCGGTGTATCCTGCGCCGTTTACCATGAAGTACCAGCTGCTTCCAACTGGGGTCCAGGTTCCTTCAGAAGCTTCCGGTGAAGCTGTGATCACGGCTTCCGGCTGTTCTGTAGGAGATGGCTCCGGGGTGGGGGTATCGGCAGGTGCCGAAGATGGCTCTTCTGTCTGCTGTTCCCCTTCTGTATGATCGGTATCCAAAGCTGTCCCGCCACCAGACTGGAGTGCGGAATCATCCGCATTCCCTGCTACGAACATATCCGGCGCCTTGGTGTCCTCAATGGGAGAGGGCGCTGCGGAAGACTGTGTAAAGGCAATTCCGCAGCCAAGACACATAAGAACAGCTGCAACTGCCAGCCCCTTGTTCGTATGCGGTTTATGGCCTGACATAAAATTCCTCCTTTATGAAACTCATTATAGTAGGATGCCAGAAGTGTCTGCCGCCTGGCATCATTCTTTCTAATCATACAATATATGACATGAAAAAACAAGAGCAGGTTGCAGCTGCAAAATTCCGGTTATCGTTCAGGTGGTAAGCCAAGACTAATTCTTGTGCAACCTGTTCGTGCAGAAGGAAAAAAATTCACAGAAAATCATGAAAATTTATTTTGAAATTTACATAAGTTTCTGCTATATTAGATATTGATGACGTTAACCGAAAAAGCACATACAAACGCTTTTTACAGTTTGATGATTCTTATCTGGTACAATGGATAAGAACAGGAAAGAAGAGGAAACGATTGCGTAAGAAATCCCATATACTGGTAGCCAGATATCTGGCAGACCAGATGCCTGCTACAAAGAGCCTGCAGTCCCACAGAAAGGCGTTCTGCCTGGGAAGTATCCTTCCAGACATCAAGCCGTCTTTTCTGACGAAGAAGCATGAGTATTTCGGTACCTTTGATGAGGTGCAGAGGAAGATGGAGGCTCTTGTCAACAGTAGTCCCCAGGAGTGCAAGGAACGCGTTTACTGGCGCAGAGCCGGAGAAGTCATGCATTATATGGCGGATTATTTCACTTTTCCCCATAATAAGAACTTCACTGGCAATCTGTATGAACATAATAAATACGAGAAGCACCTTAAGAACTATCTGAAGCGCTACATAAACAGCGGAGCGGCAGCACAGCTGACCATCATTCCGGTTTACTTCGGAAGTTTCCAGGAGCTTGTGGCATACATTAAGAAAGCGCATGAAGGGTATCTTCTCAAGGAAAGAAATATTGTAGAAGATATTCAGTATATTCTCAGAATCTGTTCACAGGTCATTCATGGAATCCTGCAGCTGGCAGCAGTCCGGCTGGGCAGCGAGAATATTCTGTTTCCGGTTGCGTGCTGATCGCATCGAAGTCATTTTGAGCCGTCAGGTACCGGGAATCCACAGAATCTGTTCTGCGGAAGACCGATCCTGACGGCTCTTTTTGCCTGCGTACAGGTCTGTTCTATGGAAAGAAGGGATGGGGGAAATACCTTTTTGCTCTGTCCTTATTCTGTGAACAAAAAATGAAAATTTACGAAAATCCAGCCGGATATTTTGAGGACGGTTGATTTAGAAGGGCTAGTATGCTACAATAATTCGTGTTAATATTTAAGACGAACTGTTTTTGCAGTAAAAATGCATACCTTTATATTAGGGGAGTAAAGGGATGTTCATAGATAGAAGGGAGCATCTTTTAAATATGAAGAATAAATACCTGACAAAATGTTTATGTGTCACCATGGCAGCAGCCCTGTCTCTGGCAGGTCCGGCTGGTGTCCTGGCAGCAGACGGGACATCCTTGTCAGTAACAGAAGCAGCGATACAATCAGATGAGACAGCACAGGAAACAGCTGCAGCTAAGGCTACGGTGCCTACACAGGTGCCGACAGCAGCACCTACCCAGACTCCTACAGCGGCACCTACTCAGATGCCTGCAGCGCAGCCCGCAGAAGCAGCAGAAGCATCTGCCCAGGTACCGGCAGATCCTACTCAGACGCCGCAGCCTTCTGAATCAGCAGAGCCCAGTGAGACCCCGGATGACACACCAACCGTGACACCAGAGCCAGGGGAGACCCCGGATGTGACGCCTACCGTGACACCAGAGCCGGGGGAGGAGCCGGATGTGACGCCTACCGTGACACCAGAGCCCAGCGAGACTCCGGATATAACACCTACCGTGACGCCGGAACCCGGGGAAGACCCGGATGTGACACCTACGGTTACTCCGGAACCTAGCATAACACCAGAACCAAGCGTGACCCCGGAACCCAGTGTAACCCCCACCATTCTCCCGGAATTATCTGAGGAGAGCCAGAAGAAAGTAAAGGCCCTTATCGAATCCATTGATAAGACCTTCCAGGAAGAACTCAGCGAAGGGAAGATCGAAGAGGTAAAGCAGCTTCGGGCGACCTACGACAGCTTTACAGATCAGGAGAAGGCAGCGGTTACCAATTACCAGCTGCTGACCGAGATGGAGGCGACCATCAATCTTACGCCCACACCTACGCCTACCGTGACTCCGGAAGATGTCCAGGCAATCCAGGGAACCCCTGTTTATTATGCCACCAATCTTCATGCCGGCAAGGAGTTTTATCTGAACAGTCTTAAGGATAATTATCAGCTGACCTTTTCCGATGATTTTGCAGATATCATGGATCAGATCGAGTCTGAATACAAGGTGAAGAAACTGCTTACAGATGTATCCGATACCACAGGGGGTGTGACCACCTCCGCAGATTCTCTTCTGGTACGCAACTGGCAGGACATTCTTGCCGTGTATATCTATGAGCAGAGCCTTCAGGGCGTTACCTCCTACACACTGGATGGGTCTTGTAAGGAAGCTCTTGCCCGGATTTTTGAAGAGATGAATCCGGTTGTGCGGGATGAGAATGATTCCCGCAGGGTTACATATGGCTGCTACCATATTAATGATTACATCAAGAAGAACAAGATTCCCAAGGAAGAGCGAGGTGTGCTCAAGAAGTACCTGGAGACAGACTGCAAGCTTCTTTGCGCCACTGTCACAGCTGCCAGGGGGTTTGTAAGACAGAGCGTGGGAGATGACGTTTCAGAGGAGCGTGTGAATGTAATCACAGCTGCCTATTCCCTGGTGGGCAAGGTTGGCTATTTCTGGGGCGGCAAATCCACCACCATCGGCATGGACCCATACTGGGGAAGTGTGGAGCAGGTGACTGCAGAGGGAAGTCAGAGTACCGGATCTCTTCGTGCCTACGGACTTGACTGCAGCGGCTTTGTTACCTGGTCTGTGATCAACGGTTACAGGGACCAGGCCATGATCGCAGCGGTGGGAAACGGAACCTCAGACCAGTGGGAGAGAGCCAATGTGGTAAGCGAGGCAGACGCCCAGCCTGGAGACCTGGTTTTCCAGAGAGGTCCGGAAGCCGGCAGCTCCAACCACGTGGGTATTATCTGCGGCAAGACAGATGCGGGAGACTGGATCGTAGTCCACTGTTCTTCCGGTAAGAATGGCGTTACTGTAGGAGAGGCATACAGTGCAAGCTTCCGTTATATTCGTCAGCCCTCCTTCTATCCGAATGCACAGCAGGTAGAGGAGATGAGAAAGAGCGGCCAGGCAATCACCAGTGCACAGTATATTACAGGAATTGACGTATCCAATAACCTTCAGAGTCTGATCAATGCAAATCTGTCCAATACAGGAGACCTGGATACCGTTACCATAGATCCTTCCGGAAACGGAACGATTTCACCTAGCAGCCTGTATGTGGCCAACAGCCTTCAGGAGCTGTTTGACGCCGGCAAGCAGGTAAGCGTATTCAATCAGGTGACATATGGAGATGCGGCAGAGATGGAAGTCCAGAGTGCCGGCTCCGATGGCAGCGTATCAGCGGAGATGCTGCAGGAGGGAGACTTTACAGGCATTATGGTTGCCAACCGTCTCCAGGAGATGCTTTTAGCGACAATTGTTCAGTGATGAAAAAAGTGCTTCCATACCCGATGGCGGGCAGGAAGCACTTTTGCTATCGTAGGAATGTGCGTTTGAAAAGTTACTGTGCAGGCAAAGAACAATAGCAATCGGGGAGGTTCCCTTATCGGTTGATACCGGATAATACATCCTCGATCCATTTGTCCGTATTATAATTACCGTCGAAGAACTTTACAATCACGCCGTAAGGCTCCGTCTGGTTGGAGAAAGCATTTGCCTCGTCGGTATCCACATGCATGGCAAGGCGGTAGCTCCAGTCCACACGGACTACCACATCTGCATAGATCAAGGCGCGGCCGTAGCTTTTGGTAAGGACGAAGACCTCGTCATTGTCTTTTACCTTAAGAGTGACGGCATCGGCCGGGGTCATGTGGATGTGCCGCTTGGCAACGATCACGCCGTGGTCGATGGTCAGTTCACCCTTGGGGCCGATCAGAGTGCAGCCTGGGGAGCCAGTAGTGTCGCCGGACTGGCGGATCACGCCGGGAAGCCCGATCTTCCGGGTATCGGTAAGGGAAAGCTCCACCTGGGTCTCTTTACGGAAGGGACCAAGAAGAGCCATATTCTGGTATTCGCCTTTGGGACCTTTTACGGTAAGGCGTTCCTGGCAGAGGTATTGTCCGGGCTGGCTTAGTTCCTTCGTATAATGAAGCTGGGCATCCTCCCCGAAAAGGAAACGGAAATCCTCCTGGGAGACATGGATATGCCTGGCTGAAGTTTCAATAGGGATTTTGGTACTCATGAAAAATTCCTCCGAAGTGACGTTTTTTGATTCACTGAAATCGTTATATGTTATGATGAGAATTGCGGGAGCTGCTTTGCAGCGGAGCAATTCGTGGATATCAAGTTAGGGGCAAAAGACCTTTTGACCCTAACATCATGTTATAGAGTTTAATCTTAATGAGAAAAAATAGCAAGTATTTTTGTAACTATTCAGAAGGTAGCATTCCGCGAGGTGTTTTTTGTGAACGTAGTTCACAGAAAACCCGAGAATTGCGGCGCGAAATCATGCAAAGCATGCTTTCTGTGCATCGCGAAGCGTGTAACTGTGAAGGTACTGAACAGTTACGTCTTTTTTACATTACCATATTAAAGGAGCTTATCCAACATGAAAAAGCATACAGACAGCGGATTTACCTTTGACATTCAGGGGGATCACGCTGTGGTCATGGAAATAGACGGGAATCCGCAGATCGTGGAAATTCCCGGTGAAATTGATGGAGTTCCGGTTACCGAGCTGGCGGAATATCTGTTTTCCGGCAAAAGCTGCCAGGTGATCCGCATTCCTTCCGGCGTATGGAAGATCGGCAGATACGGCTTTTACAATTGCCGGGAGCTGGAAGAACTGTGGTTTTCCAGTGATTTCACAGATCTTGGAAGCGGAGCCTTCACAGGCTGTCACAAGATCCGCAGGATGGAAGTGCAGATGAACAGCCAGGAATCCGGTCTGAAGGAGATTCTTTCCGAGGTGGGAGAAGAATTGCAGGTGCACCTTTACGGGGAGGTGGAGGCCATGCTCTGGTTCCCGGAATATTACGAGGAGGGCGTGGAGAATACCCCCGCCAGGATTTTAATGACTGAGGTACACGGAAGCGGCCTTTATTACCGGAACTGTTTTCAGGGAAAAGTGTTCCACTTCCTGGAATACGACAAGCGCTTTGAGCTTGCCAGGGCCCAGGAATCTCCGGATTTTCTCCGGGAAATGGTGTACGGAAGGCTGTACTGGCCAGTAGGACTTACCGCCAAGGCCAAAGCCCAGTATGAACAGTATCTGCAGGAGCATATGGCACAGATCGCTTCAGCGTTTATCCGGCAGAAGCGGGGCAAAGAGCTGGAATGGCTTCTTCATACTTACCCTTTAACGCCGGACCAAAGAGAGCTGTTTGCCGGTCTTATGGATCAGGCAAATGCTTCCCACGCCTCAGAAATCCTCAGTATGCTGATGGAATACCAGAGAGTCCATTTTCCATCCAGAAGGAGAAGCTTTGACTTATGAGTGATTCAGGAACATTTAAGGTAAATCCCATTCACGATGCCCAGCAGCGGGCCCTTGCGGCAGAGGCCATTTGCCAGGATATCCTGACCGGAGCAAGGAACCAGCTGTATCTGAACATGCGGTTTCTGGACAGTGCGCTGGCGGCCCTTCCTTTTGTAGGGGAGATGGGCATACATCCTGTGGGAACGGATGGAAACGTGCTGTATTATCAGCCGGAAGAATTGATGGAGCTGTTCAAAAAAGGGACGGAGAAGGTGAACCGTGTTTATCTGCACAGCCTGCTGCACTGTATTTTTCTCCATGTGTTTCCAGAGCAGGACAGTGAGGGGAATCCGGCAGTGGATGTCCAGTACTGGAATCTTGCCTGCGACATTGCGGTGGAGAACATGATTGACGGCCTTTATCTGAAATGCGTCCATCAGCCAGCCTCCATGGTGAAGCGCCAGGCACTTTCCCTGATCTTAGAAGAGGGCAAAGTGCCTACCGCTCAGCGGATTTACAGACGGCTTCAGACCCTGCATCTGCCGGAGAACAAAATGCAGGAGCTGCGAAGGGAATTTTCCCAGGATGACCATAGTAAATGGTACGAGAACCATCCAAACAGCCCTCAGATGTCCCAGAGGAAAAAGAACTGGGATGACATCAGGAATCGCATGCAGACCGAGATGGAGACCTTTTCCAAAGAAGCTGGACAGGGCGGGGAGACCCTTGCGGACCAGCTTCGGGCGCAGAACCGGAACCGCTATGATTACAGGGAATTTCTGCGGAAGTTCTCTGTTTTGAAAGAAGAAATGAAAGTGGATATGGACACTTTCGATTATATATTTTACAATTATGGAATGAATCTGTATGGCAACATGCCCCTGATCGAGCCGTTGGAGACCAAGGAAGAACGGAAGGTGGAGGATTTCGTCATCGTCATCGACACTTCCATGTCCTGTAAGGGTGAACTGGTACAGAAGTTTCTGGAGGAGACCTACAGCGTGCTCAGTGAATCGGAGAGCTATTTCAGGCGGATCCATGTGCATATTCTCCAGTGCGATGAGAAGATCCAGTCCGATGTGGTCATTGAGAATGCCATGCAGTTAAAGGAATATATGTCCCATTTTACTGTGAAAGGGGGAGGGGGTACGGATTTTAGACCGGCCTTTGCCTATGTGGAGCAGCTGATGAGGGCGAAGAAATTTACAAAGCTTCGGGGACTGATCTATTTTACAGACGGCTATGGAATCTATCCTGCCAAAATGCCTCCTTACGAGACGGCTTTCGTTTTCATGAAGGAGGATTACCAGGACATTGATGTGCCGCCCTGGGCTATTAAACTGATTCTGGACAGTGAGGATCTGGAGAAGTAAGATGATCCAGACGTGGATGTGGATTTTGGCAATACGAGGAGAGAGATTATGAATATTAAGCGAGCGAAAGAAGAGATTCGAAATACAATAGAAGCTTACCTTCTGAAAAATGAGTACGGGGAGTACGAGATCCCGGTGATGGCACAGCGTCCCATTTTTCTCATCGGGGCACCTGGAATCGGCAAGACCCAGATCATGGAGCAGATTTCCAGGGAATGCAAGGTGGGCCTGGTATCCTACACCATCACCCATCACACCAGACAGAGCGCCATCGGCCTGCCCTTTATTTCCAAAAAGGAATTTGACGGCAGGGAAATGGCGGTTACAGAGTATACCATGAGTGAGATCGTGGCTTCCATTTATGAAAAAATCCAGGAATCCGGACTAAGGGAAGGAATCCTTTTTATTGATGAGATCAACTGCGTTTCCGAGACGCTGGCCCCTGCCATGCTGCAGTTTCTCCAGTGCAAAACCTTCGGAAGCCATAAGATCCCGGAGGGCTGGCTGATCGTGGCAGCAGGAAACCCGCCGGAATACAACAAATCCGTCCGGGAATTTGATGTGGTGACCATGGACCGTGTGAAAAAGATCCAGGTGGAGCCGGATTTTGATGCGTGGAGAGAGTATGCCTATACAGCTGGTGTGCACCCTGCCGTGATTTCCTATCTGAACACAAGGCCTGCCAATTTCTACAAGATGGAAAGTACTGTGGACGGCAAAAATTTCGCCACACCAAGAGGCTGGGAGGATCTTTCCAGGCTGATCCAGGTCTACGAGAAGCTGGATAAAACGGTGGATCGGGAGGTGGCTGGCCAGTACATCCAGCATCCTCAGATCGCCAGGGATTTTGCCAATTATCTGGAGCTGTTTTATAAGTACCGCACAGATTATCAGATCGATGAGGTATTAAATGGCCGCATCGACGATATTCTGGTGAAAAAGGCAGCTCACGCATCCTTTGACGAGAAGCTGAGCGTCACCGGGCTTCTTCTTTCCAGGCTGAACAAGGGGTTTGAAATGGTCCGCGAGGAAGAAGATGTGCTTGCCGCTGTTTTTGATATTTTAAAGGAAAGCAAGGAGCCTCTTATGGAAGGCCAGAGGGAGCAGCCTGTGGTTTATCTTGAGGATGTGAAGAACCGTTATCAGGCAGAGTCCGCCGCCCGAAAGAAGGCAGGGCTTTTGTCCAGGGAAGACATTCATCACGACCAGCAGGTGCTGGACACTTTGGAGCGCTACGTGATGAACCTGAAAAAAGAAAATGTCCAGGACGGGGAAGCAGCCTTCGCTTTTCTTCGCCAGTGGTTTAATGAGTCTAAGGAAAAGTATGACGAAGATTTTGACCAGGCAGCCAGACAGCTGGAATATGCCTTTGATTTTATGGAAAGCGCTTTTGCAGGAGGACAGGAGCTGGTGGTGTTTATCACAGAGCTGAATACCAGCAGCCCGGCAGTTTCCTTCCTTCAGGAGTACTCCTGCGAGAGATATTACCGTTACAACAAGGAACTTTTGTTCCGGGAAAATACCAGAGACATTCTGGAGCGGATCCGGCAGCTGGGATAAGGAGGCCAAATGCGAAAAAGAAATCCCTGGAAGCTTATTTTTATCATTCTGTTTGCAGCGGCGGTTCTGGTGGGAATTTATGTGTATCAGCAGCAGTATGAGCCTGGAAGCCTTCTGGAAAAGGCGGGAGAAAAGCTTTTTGAAAATGCTCCTGAGATTTTTTCGGGAGAGCCCAAAGAAGTGCGGGAGCTAAGAAAGCAGAAGATTGCCGGGACGGATGAACAGTCCGGCCGCCAGGAATATTATTTCGGGCTTTTGACAGAGGAGGAGCAGCGGGGATACCGGGAAATGCTTACCGGGATCCAGAACCGGGAGAAGGAATTTTACCTTACGGTCTATGAAGATGACACGGTAAACCGGGTCTATCATTCGGTTCTTATGGATCACCCGGAACTGTTCTGGGTCCATAACCGGAAGTCGGTTTACAAAACCACATTCTCAGACGGCAATTACTGTACCTTTTCCCCGGGATACAGCTACACAGAGGAAGAGATCGAAGAAATCCAAAAGGCGGCGGAAAATGCCTGTCAGGAGGTAAGTGCGCTGCTTCCAGAGGGGGCAGATGACTACGAAAAAGCCAAAACAGTGTATACCTATCTGATCAATACCGCAGAGTACCAGGAGTCTGAGGATGACCAGAGCATGGCAGGCATCTTCTGGAAAAAACAGGCGGTGTGTGCCGGGTACGCAGGCGCTGCCCAGTATCTTCTGGAATATTTGGGAGTTCCCTGCATCTATGTGGAGGGCAGCACGGCGGGAAGCACAGAGGGGCATGCCTGGAACATCATCTTGCTGGATGGGGATTACTATTATTTTGATGCCACCAACGGGGATCAGCCGGAATTTCTGGAAGGAGATGCGGTTCAGCTTGCAGAACACAAGACGATCCTGTATGATTATCTGTGTCCCTTCCCAAAGGAATATGAGATGACTTACACGCCGTCCAGTGAATTTACTTTACCGGAATGTACGGCTACTGCTAAGAATTTCTATGTGCTGAACCAGGGGTGCTTTGACACCTATGATTACCAGGAGATCCTGGCGTACTGTCAGATGCGGCTGAATAACGGGGCGGCGGTAGTGAGATTTAAGTTTTCCACTCAGGAAGCTTTTGATGCGGCCAAGGCAGAGTGGATCAACGGGGACTCCATTCAGGAAACTGCCAGATATTATATGACCCTATATGGAATGAATCAGGTGGAATATCACTATGGCATTCTGGAAAATATGAAAACCATTTATTACATGTTCTGATTACAGTGTTTTGAAAAAAATAGTATATAATGAGGATTGCGGAAGCTGCTTTGCAGCGGAGCAATTCGTGGATATCAAGTTAGGGGCAAAAGACCTTTTGCCCCTAACATCATAGAATCAATTGTGGGAGGAGGCGTTACTTATGACAGATATTCTGAAAAATGTTTTAAATATTGCCGCCAGAATCCATGACATGCAGGCAGCCGGGACGCTGGCAATGGCGTTCTTTGGAATCGTGCTTGTATTTGGTCTGGTCAACTGTATTCTGGGCTACCGGCTTCTTCGGTTCTGGATGATGATCTTTGGCTTTCTGATGGGCGCCGGGGCTGGCTTCTTCGGCGTATATGAGGCGGGAGCCAGCGACAAAACCATTTATGTGGTGGTTATGCTGATCGCAGGCGTAGTCCTTGCGGTAATATCCTTTGCCATCTTTAAGGCTGGTATTTTTATCATCGGTGCCGGAATTGGGCTGACAGTAACCATTTACCTGATCCATCCTACCACATCCTTTACCTTTTTCCTGTGCCTGCTGACCGGTGTGGGGCTTGGTTTTCTTGCCCTTCGCTATGAGCGGGAAGTGATCATTGTGGGAACCAGTATCCTCGGCGGAATTTTAAGCGGCTTTGCCACTGCCAAGCTGACAAATATGGAGGAAATTCCTTTTGGAATCATCTTTTCCATCGGCTTTGCCCTGGTGGGAATGCTGATTCAGTTTGCAATCAACAGGCTGAAATACGAGGATGAGGACGAGGGAGAAGCTGAGAATTCCAGAAGAACTTTCCAAAAGAGAAGACCTGCAGTATACGAAGAAGAACCGGACACCGATTTCCAGGAAGAGGACGAAGCACCAAGGAAAGTTCGCCAGTCAGGAAGAAAGCGCCGGGACACCTACGAGGAATATGACCAGGAGGATGATCTGGACTATGGAGTGAACGGTTTTGATCTGGAAAATGATGAGCTTCCGGAGGATGACCCGGATGCTATGGAAGAGATTCTGGATGAATATTCGGTGGATGAGGACGAGGTAATTGAAGAGTACTTAGAGGACTACTACGGCGAAAACAAAAAGAAAAAGAAGAAAAACAGCGCCAGTCCGTACCAGAGAAAAACAAGAAAATAAAAGACGGTTTCGCGGCTTCTGATGCTGACGAAAATGCAGATAAAAAAGCAGCCAATTCTTTTAATATATAAGTTCTGTGTTCAGAACCTGAAAGAACTGGCTGCTTTCTTTATTATTTTGAGTTTCGTATATCAAGCAAGTGTGAACTGTCGCGGCTCCGCTGTGCTTTAGAACTCAATCTCCTTCAAATATCTGGAAAGTGCATCCTGCCAGTTTGGAAGAGGAGTGAATCCGTTTTCCACCAGCTTTTTCTTATCCAGGCGGCTGTTAAATGGGCGTGCAGCCTTGGAAATGCCGTACTCTGCAGTGGTTACCGGAAGAACTGTAACTTTGTCTTCTGCATACTCTGTATGTCCAAGCTCTACAGCCTGACGGAAGATTTCTTTTGTGAAATCATACCAGCTGATGTAACCGCCCTCGTTAGTTGCGTGATAATAGCCGTATTTGTCTGTCTGGATCATGTCCACCATGAGACGGGCGAGATCATAGGTATAAGTAGGGGTACCGATCTGGTCGTTGACAACCTTTAAGGTATCGTGAGTTTTTGCCACGTTTAACATGGTTTTGATAAAGTTTTTGCCGTTTTTGCCGAATACCCATGCAATACGGATGATGAAGAATTTATCAACATTGTGATAAACGGCAAGCTCGCCGTCCAGCTTGGTCTGACCGTAAACATTCAGAGGCTTGTATGCCTTGCAGTCCGGCTCCCACGGAGTGGTGCCCTGACCGTCAAACACATAGTCTGTGGAAAGATACATCATTTTGATGCCAAGCTTTTTGCAGACCTTTGCAATGTTCTCTGTGCCAAGAACGTTGACGCGGCGGACGATTTCCTGCTTGTCCTCATCCTCAGCTGCATCTACAGCTGTCCATGCCGCGCAGTGGACCACGCCGTCCACGCCAGCCTCTGTGATGGCTTTTTCTACAGCAGCTGCATCTGTAATATCCACGGAAACGTAAGGCATTCTGGTAACAGCAGATCCATCCTGGATTCCGCTGTACTGGGGGGCAAGGTCAGAGCCTACCCCTTCGTATCCGCGCTTATCAAGCTCGTTCATTACATCGTGGCCAAGCTGACCTGCCACACCTGTTACAAACAGTTTCATATCTGTCAGCCCTCCTTAGCGGTTGCCGTACATTTTTTCGTAGTAATTCTGATATTCGCCGGAAATAATGGTCTCCCACCACTCCTTGTTGTCCAGGTACCACTGGATGGTCTTTTTGATGCCGTCAGCGAATTTGGTCTCCGGCAGCCAGCCAAGCTCGTTGTGGATCTTGGTCGGGTCGATGGCGTAGCGCATGTCATGTCCTTTACGGTCTGTTACGTAAGTGATCAGGCTTTCCGGTTTGCCAAGCTCCTTGCAGATGATCTTGACAATGTCGATGTTTTTCATCTCGTTGTGTCCGCCTACGTTGTAAACCTCACCGACACGGCCCTTGTGGATGATCAGGTCGATGGCACGGCAGTGGTCCTCAACATACAGCCAGTCGCGGACATTCTCACCTTTTCCGTAAACTGGAAGAGGCTTGTCATTTAATGCGTTTGCGATCATAAGCGGAATCAGTTTTTCCGGGAAATGATATGGTCCGTAGTTGTTGGAGCAGCGGCTGATGGAAACCGGCAGGCCGTAGGTTCTGTGGTAAGCAAGTACCAGAAGGTCAGCGGATGCCTTGGAGGAGCTGTACGGGCTGCTTGTATGGATCGGGGTCTCCTCTGTGAAGAACAGGTCCGGTCTGTCAAGAGGCAGGTCGCCGTAAACCTCGTCAGTGGAAACCTGATGATAACGTTTGATGCCGTATTTGCGGCATGCGTCCATCAGCACTGCGGTACCGATAATGTTGGTGTTCAGGAAAACCTCCGGGTTCTCGATGGAACGGTCAACATGGCTTTCTGCTGCGAAGTTTACAACCATATCCGGATGCTCTTCCTCAAAAAGCTTGTAAACGGCCTCACGGTCTGTGATGCTCTCTTTTACAAAACGGAAATTGGGGTTGTCCATAACCGGAGCTAAAGTGGAAAGGTTGCCTGCATAGGTCAGGCAGTCCAGGCAGATGATGCGGTAGTCCGGGTATTTTTTTAACATGTGGAAAATAAAGTTGCTTCCGATGAATCCGGCGCCGCCGGTAACGATAATGTTCATTGTGAATTCTCCTTTTCGTGTCATTATAAAGTTAGGAGCAAAAGATATTTTGCCCCTAATTTGAGGTGCTTAGTGAAGTACATCCATGTACTTGCCGTCAAGAACGTCCTTTAAGTACTGGCCGTACTGGTTTTTCTTGAGAATATTGTAAACTTCCATAACCTCTTCTTTGGAAATCCATCCGTTTAAGTAAGCGATTTCCTCCAGGCATGCGATTTTACGATGCTGGTGAGTCTCTACGGTTTTTACAAAGTTGGTAGCATCTACAAGGCTCTCGTGTGTACCAGTATCCAGCCAGGTGAAGCCCTGACCAAGAAGTTCTACATTTAACTGGCCTTTTTCCAGGTAAATGCGGTTCAGGTCTGTGATCTCAAGCTCGCCTCTTGCGCTTGGCTTTAAGTTCTTTGCATATTCTACTACCTTGTTGTCGTAGAAGTAAAGTCCGGTTACGCAGTAGTTGCTCTTTGGATGAGCCGGTTTCTCTTCAATGGAAACGGCCTTGCCGTTCTGGTCGAATTCCACAATACCGAAACGCTCCGGATCGTCTACATAGTAGCCAAATACAGTAGCGCCTCTGCCTGTGCTTGCATTCTCAACCGCTGCTTTCAGACGTTTTTTCAGGCCGTGTCCTGCGAAAATATTGTCGCCAAGAACCATGGCAACAGAGTCATCCCCGATGAAATCTTCGCCGATGATAAATGCCTGTGCAAGTCCGTCCGGGCTTGGCTGTACCGCATAGGTAAGATGAACGCCGAACTGGTGACCATCGCCAAGAAGCTCCTCAAAACGAGGGGTATCCTGCGGTGTGGAAATGATCAGGATGTCACGGATCCCTGCGTTCATGAGAACGGACATTGGATAGTAGATCATTGGTTTATCATAAATTGGAAGAAGCTGCTTGGAAGTAACCATGGTTAACGGGTAAAGTCTGGTACCGGATCCTCCGGCTAAAATAATTCCCTTCATAAAACATTCTCCTTTGCATGATTTCTACAGTCAGGACAAAATTTACGCAGATCCTGACCCTTGCTGTGTAACTACATTATAAAAGGTGACCTTACGTTACCTTCAAGGGCTTTTTTACAATTATTTCAAATTTGTTACTTTTTCACAAAGAAACACCCCTGCGTCTTTGGTAATGTGGAAGCCATGCTCGGTTTTTTTCTTCACATGGGCGCGAAAATCCTTGTAGCGGTCGGGCAGATACTGGTTCTGGTTGCCGTGGCAGGACAGAATATAGGAAATCAAAGGCTCCGCATCTGTGACGATCAGCTCATCCTCATAGGACTGCCAGGTGATTTTTCCGAAATACGGGGAAAGGATATCTGCGCCGTTTTCCCGGCCGAAGCGCTCGTACAAGCTGTCCGCGGAAAGGACAATGCGCTCGTCAAAGGACTGGACCAGCAGGCTGACTTCCCGCATGTGGCCGGAGCCGTAGGTGCTGCAAAGGAAACTTCCCCCTGGATTTAGGATTTTGCTGACGCCTTGGCACACTTTTCCCACATCCTCACAGTAGAAAAGCACATGGTTGGCGATCACCAGATCAAAGGTGCCAAGCTTGGATGGAATATTGTGGCAGTCAAATGCCTTGAAGGAAAAGCGGGGATCTTTTCCTCCGATGGCACGTCTGGCATCACGGAGCATGCCTTCTGAAATATCCGACAAAGTAATGTGCACATCCTTTGGAAGCCGGGAAAGATTCTGGGTCCAAAGGGCGCCGTCTCCACAGCCAAGCTCCAGAATGCGCATGCCCGGCTGAATCTGGCAACGGGTAAAGATCCAGGGAAACCAGCCTTCCTTATTTACGGAATAAAGGCTGTGCAGGTTGATTCTGGAGGAGATGTTGGATGCATTCTGATACTGGTTTTTCAGGCTTTTTTCCATAACGGTCAGGTGGATCAGGTCCAGCATGCGGCTCCAGTCCACGGTGTGTTCCTCGGAAATGGCCTGTGCCGTGTCCTTTAAGGTTTTTTCCACCAGCTGCATCTGCTCGATCCGGTCCTGGACCAGTTTCAGCTGGATATTTAAGGCATTCAGCATAAAATGGCTGTCCGGGTCTTCGATGGTCATTTCCTGGATATCCTCCAGGGAAAAGCCAAGGTACTTCAGAAGCAGGATCTGCTGCAGCCTTGCAAAATCCCCGTCTGTATAAAATCTTGCCCCTGCCTCTGTGACAAGGGATGGTTTGAGAATGTCGTGCTGGTCATAGTACCGGATGGTGCGAAGGGTCACCCCTGCCATCCGCGCGAACTGACCGGAAGAATAGTAGCCGTCTTTTTTCAAAGGATACCTCCCGGGCCGGGAAAGCTGCCCGACCCTTTTTCTATAGCAGTATTATAAGAAATATAAGTTCGATGCGCAAGGGGGAAGGATAGCTGCAGACAACCGTATGCAGTCTAATGCCGTCTTTTTCGCTGATTTTGCACGATTATGAGTGTTGTCGGCTTATGTTGTCACAATGAGTCGAACGTTTTTTCTTGAGCTTTTCCACCGAATATGCTACCCTTTATCCAAGGCCGCAAACGCGGGACCTTTTCCTGAAACTGGCAGTTCTGCCAGCTATTTTCCACAATAAAATGTAAAGAAGAGAAGAAAAACGGACAGGAGGTCAATATGAATCTATTCGATTTCACCTACTGCGGAAATTATAACCGTCAGATTCAGAACCTGGCCAGGATCGCCCCGGAAAAGTGGAGTTTCGGAGACTCCGGGGACAACGGGATCCTGAAAGGGTATCTGGAAAACACCTTTCGCAGACTGTATGAGGAGGGTAAGGTGACAGAGGAAAAAGAATACGCCCTTTTTCATACAGGACTCTTTAATCAGTATTATCAGCCTATTTATGCTTACTTTGTTCCCAATGTTGTGCCGGACAGACAGAAATGGTTTCTGGAAGGATTCTACACGGACTATTCGCTTTTGAAAATCAAAATAAAGGACCTGCCTCCGCGTGCCAGCTACGTGGAAAATCCTTCGGATCTGGTGTTCGACACCAAGCTGCCTGTGGTGCCCCAGTATGAGCATATTTTTGATGATGAGGAAAATGTGCAGCGCCTGCCTGCGGCTGTGCGGGAAAGCGGCATGCGGGTGCAGCTTTTTGACGGGGCGCTGCAGCAGACAAGGCGAATCTTGGAGTCGGACTACAAGGCGGCAATCCCTCAGTATTATAATCATTCCATCCAGCTCCTGATTCCCATCTGCCTGCAAAATCCCGGCGTCCCGGACCTTGCCCTCGCCTGCATGAAAACTCCGGACGGTACCAAATATCTTGGCAGGACATGCCTGACCCTTCGCATGGCGTACCACAACGCAAGGCTGCTGGCAAGACTGGATACAAGCTGGCTGCGGGCATGAGAAGTGATGCCGGCAGGCGACATGCCCGTTTTGTGAAAAAGTGTGAAAGAACTGTGATTTCTCATGTGAGACTGTTCAAAACTTTAAAATGGTGTTAGAATAGTAACATTAAGATCACAGAACGCAGGAGAACAAATGAGAATCGAATTAAAGGATGAGAATCAGGAAGAACCAAAGCAGATCGATGAGAATGATATCCACAACAAACACGAATCTGATCTGACGAAAAAGGAGAAGCGCCAGTTAGAAAAAGAGAAGCTGGCAGGCATGGGCCTTGGCGCCAAGCTTGGCTATATCTGGGCTTATTATAAGCCGCAGATGGCAGCCATCGTAGGCGTGATCGTACTTATTTTTGCGGCGAAGGATATTTATGACAATGCCCAGATTGAAACTGCCCTTACGATGATGGTCATTGATTCCTATGGCATGAAACAGGCCGGTGCAGAGGAAGCGGTTGAAAATATTCTGGGAATCCAGGATGACCCTTACCAGATCGTTACAGTAGATGAGAGCCTTCGCACAGAAGGAGACGGGGCAGCCCTGGAATCCTACAGCCAGATGTCCTTTACCACCAAGGTGGCGGCAAGGGCCATAGATGTGCTGGTAGGTTCCGAGATCTATATCGACAGCTTTGAGAACAAGGAAGAGTATTTCGCCAATTTAAGAGATCTTCTTCCGGAAGATGTTTTCGAGAAGTTAGGTGACCCGGAAGATCCCTACAGCATTTCCATTACCTCCCAGGAACTGGCATCTGAGCTTGAGGTAGCATACGAACCAATCAAGATCAGCATCCTGGTAAACTCCGAACACACAGAAAACGCAGTAACCTGGATCAGCGCACTGGCTGAGATGGCGGATTGAGGAAAGGAATATGTGCGGCATCGTCAGGAAGGAAAGTTAACGGTTTTGCATCCATGGCGAGTTTGGATGCAGCAGAAACTATAATCTAAGTTGTATAGAAGGCAGAGAATGTTCCATAAAAACGCATTCCCTGCCTTTGAGCATTCAGAAAGGAAAAGCAGTACGTTTTACAGCTTTTTCTGATAGTATTTTTCAATGAAAGCCAGGATGCCGTAGAGGAGCATGGCAATGATGCAAAGGATCACAATGGACATGAGAACCCAGGTAAGCTTGAAGCAGTGACTGCACATTCTGACAGGAAAAAAAGTGCAGAAACGCTCTGGCAGCAGGAGAAACTATGTGGCAGTTTGGAAGGGAAAACATAAAACAATTTAAAAAATCAGAGGAAGCGTTCGGCAATCCTCTTATGGGATATGCGCCCGGTGCGTGGAACCTGGAAATCAGCCAGGATATTTCCCTTCTCTATATGGACATTACCTGGGCAAAGCTTGAGCCAGAGGAAGGCGTTTTTGATTGGGAAACCATCGAGAGGGAAAACCAGCTGGCAAGATGGCGAAGCGAGGGCAGGCATCTGGTGCTGCGCTTTGTCTGTGATCTTCCAGGGGACAAGCCTCATATGGACATTCCCAAGTGGCTGTACGAAAAGACCGGGGGAGACGGAACCTGGTATGAGGGTGCTTACGGAAAAGGCTTTGCCCCGGACTATAACAATGAACTTCTGATTCGGTATCACAGCCTTGCGGTACAGGCGATGGGAGAGCATCTGGGCAAAGACGGACTCATTGCCTTTGTTGAGCTTGGAAGCCTGGGACACTGGGGTGAGTGGCATGTGAACTATGGACAGGGCATCAGACGGATGCCAAAGGAGTCGGTGAGAAACCAGTATGTAACGCCCTGGCTGGAAGCTTTTCCAGAAGCATTTTTCCTTATGAGAAGGCCCTTTGCCATTGCAGAAGCGTGCAGTATGGGCCTGTACAATGACGTTGCCGGGAAAAAAGAGGATACCGAGGAGTGGCTTCAGTGGATCCGGGAGGGCGGCACCTACAGCCAGACCATGGAGGAAAACGCTCTGTGTGCTATGCTGGATTTCTGGAAAAAGGCACCTTCCGGAGGGGAACTGACCAGTGCCCTGTCTATGGAAAAAATGCTGCAGATAGATCTTGAGGAGACAATGGAGCTGATTCGTTCGTCCCACACTACATTTCTGGGACCGAATATTGCAGATAAGACTTATAAAGAGGGTTACGACCAGCTTCTGGGAAACATGGGATACCGGCTCTGGATTTCGAAAGCCAGATGGAAAAGAAACCTTCTGGAACTGACCTGGGAAAATGACGGGGTGGCTCCTTTTTATGGAGACTGGAAGGTGTATCTGTATCTGGAAAATCCAGAAGGCAAAATTGTGGAGAATCCACAGGCAGACATTACGCTGTCACAGATTTTGCCCGGAGAACAGGTGAAGACAGCCATCTTGTTCGCCACAGAAAAGGTGACAAATCTTCTGAGGGAAGGTTACCACCTGTCTGTAGGAATCGAAGATCCTATGACTGACAGACCCCAGGTACGACTGGCAATGAATTGCAAATATAAGAATGGAAAGAACATTTTGTGGGACGGACTAAAGTAGAAGGAGACACATAGAATATGGGAGAAAAAACAGTAAAATACGAGTATGAATACGGTCTTTGCAAGCGGATGCATTACCGGGGACTGTGGTGTGTGCGCTACGAGGGAGAACCAGGACATTTTGAGAAGGCTGGCATGGCCTGTTCCTGCGCGGTGGACGGATGCGATAAAGACTGTGCAGTTCTGGAAAGTGCGGATGCAGTCATCGACCCGGAGTGGGAATGGCACATGATCGATACGCCGCCAAGCAAATAATTTGCCTGGAGACGACAGTCCATATATGTTGCAACTGAGCCGGCGGCAGTAGTTGATGCAAATATGGGAGTGCTATTTGGTTAAGCGGCCTGCATATAATGACAAAAAGCGAATCAGGGAACAGGAGACGGATTCCCTGAATCTGCTGTCAGCCAGAGGAGAAATGTGCTATGCTTCCGTGTGAAAACAGAAGTGAAGGAAATGGGAAAAATGTTTGTGATGAAGAAAGGTCTGCCGTTTTTTCCAAGAGGAAAATTCTGGAATATCTTGCGGACATTTTAGAGGACGAGAATTTGATATCTCCTCTTGAGAAAATAGCCCTGAAAGAAAAAATAAATAAATACGAAGGCACTTTTTTATGATCCGCGCCGTAATCTACTGCAGATGCAGCACGGAGGAAGAGTGCCAGAGGGACGCCTTGGTAAGACAGGCGGCGGAGGCAAGAGAATGCGTCCGCCGCCTGAACTGGTTTCTGGCAGACGAATACATTGAAAGCAGATCCGGCACCAGCGTTCGGGGACGGGAACAGTACCAGCGGCTTTTTGAGGATCTTCTTGGAAAACGGTTTGACGTGGTGGTGATCAAATCCCAGGACCGTCTCATGCGCAACACAAAAGACTGGTACATTTTTATCGACCGGCTGGTATCCTGTAGGAAAAAGCTGTATCTGTACCTGGAACAGCGGTTTTACACGGCAGATGACAGTCTGATCACAGGGATCAAGGCCATTCTGGCAGAGGAGTACAGCCGGGAGCTAAGCCGCAAAATAAACAATGCCCATAAGCACCGCCAGCAGACGGGGAATGCCCTGATGCTCACTTCCAACACTTACGGCTACCGGAAACTGCCAGATAAAAGTTTCGAAATCATCGAAGAGGAAGCGCAGGTGAAACGCCAGATGTATGAGCTTTGTGCCGCGGGCTACGGCAGCAGGACCATCGCCCGGCTCCTCCGGGAAAAAGGAATTCGAAAACGAAACGGAACCTGTTTTTCCGACTCCGACATCCGCCGGATGATCCGCAATCCCATCAATAAAGGGACAGTGGTGATGAACCGCAGGCACTTTGATTTCGACACCAAACAGATGGTGAAAAATCCAAATGAGGACCAATATGTCTACGAAAACCGGATTCCCGCCATTGTTTCCAAGGAGTTGTGGGAGAGAGCAAATCGGGAAATCGATAAACGGGCAGGAAAAAAAACAGTAGGCATTAACCCTGGAAAACATATATTAAGTGGCAAGTTGGTCTGCGGTCTGTGCGGCGCTCCTTTTTACCGCACTACCAGAAAGCGAAAGCATGACCAAATCTGTCAGTGGAAATGCCGTACCTACCTGGAACAGGGCAGAACCAAACCCGGAAAAGAAGGCGGCTGTGATAATATTCATCTGGAAGAAAACGGTCTGTTTTCTTTTCTGGCGAATTCTATTTTTACTAACAGCAGTTGCTGTGAAGCAGAAGAGTTACTGGCAAAAATCTTTCTAAAGCTTCTAAAAGAATGCCTGCAGGAAACCCGGCAAAAAGAACAGGCACACTCCCAGCAATACCATCAAAAGCTCCGCCAGCAGCAGTCCCTTCTCCTGGAAAAATATTTAGAAGGTCTCATTGACGAATCCCTTTACAAAGAAAAACAGCTTGACCTGCAAAGTAAAATACAGGAACAAAACATACGGAATATTCCAAAGGAAAACTCTCACAGATCTTTCCCCACGCCGGAAGAACGCTTGGAAACGATCCGTCAGTTTCTCCTGCAAAATCAGTGCATTTCAAAAGCCTGTGTTTTTGGCATGCTGGAAACTGTAGAAAAAATCACGGTATTCCCGGAAAGGCTGGAAGTTCTCCAAAAAGGAAAACTGGGACAGACAATATTCTTGTGTGAGCTTTGCAGAATATGCTATACTACAGATTAAGCGCCAGACGGCGTACTATTTTTCCGAAGATAGGAAACAAAAAGTCGGATCAACAAGAAAGGATATAAAACAATGAACATAAGAAAATCCACTTCCCAGGATCTGCCCCAGATTCTGAATTTATATAAAATCGCCAGAGAATTTATGAAAAACAACGGAAACCCCAACCAGTGGGAGGACCGCTACCCGGAGGTCTCTACGGTAGAAAATGATGTAAAACAGGGGATTTCCTACGTGTGCGAGGAAAAAGGCAAAATCGTGGGCACCTTCGTATTTTTTATGGGAGAGGATCCAACTTACCGCGTGATTGAAAACGGTGCATGGCACAGCAGCCAGAAGCCCTACGGCGTAATCCACAGAGTAGCATCTGATGGAGAGACCAAAGGCGTCACCCGTGCCGCCTTTACTTTTGGAATGGAAAGAAGCGGCTATCTGCGCATCGACACCCACAGGGACAACAAGCCTATGCAGGGGGCTTTGAAGAAATTTGGCTTTCAGGAATGCGGAATCATTCACCTGGAAAGAGGAGATGAAAGAATCGCATTTGACTGCCTGAAAGGGTGAAAAAAGGTATCCTGTATTTTTTCAAAAAAATATTTTCTTTTTTGAAGGAAAATCGGAAAACGTTTCGTTATAAGAAGTGGAAAGAAAAGAGAACGCCGCTGTAACTGGAAATAACAGCGTGAAAGATGAAATGTGTAAAATAGAACATGGAAAAAGTTTCAGAATGCATACCTGCTGGAATGTCTGACTGCCATATATGATCAGGTACCCAAGTCCCTGTCTGGCGCCGATGAATTCCCCGATGATCACGCCCACCAGGCAAAGGCCGATGTTCACCTTCATATTTGCAAGGATCAGAGGGATGCAGGAAGGAAGAACGATTTTCAGAAGCTCCTCCTTTTTGCCCCCGCCGAGAGTGCGGATCAGCTTCCGCTTTTCCGGGTTCACTTCCCCGAAGCCAGTGTACAGGTTCAGGATGCAGCCGAAGATGGCCACGGACATTCCGGCCACAATGATGGTGCGCTGTCTGGCACCCAGCCATACAATGAGAAGAGGCGCCAGGGCGGACTTTGGCAGGCTGTTCAGGACCACCAGGTAAGGCTCCAGCACCTTTGCAAGACGGGGACAGCTCCACAGTAAAACGGAGATTCCAAGCCCTGCCAGAACTACAATGGCGAAGCTAAGAAGGGTTTCCTTTAAGGTTGCACCAATGTGGACAAAAAGAGACTGGTCCTCTGCCATTTTCACAAAGGTCTGGAAGATCATGGAGGGGCTGCTGAAAATAAAGGAATCGATCCAGCCAAGCCGTGAGAAGATCTCCCACTGTGCCAGAAAAATAAGAAAGACCAGAAGCCTTGCACCAACAACAAGACAACGGTCCCTTTTCTGCCGCGCAAGATATGCTTTTTGTGCGTGGGAGGGTTCATGCATTCTGATTCAGCTCCTTCCAGATTAAGGTGAAATAGGATTTGAAAGCAGGCGCATTTCTTGATGCAAGAGGCGTGCGCTCTTCCATATCCAGATCTATGGGAACGATTTTTACCACAGAGGCAGGACGCCGGGAAAGGATCAGTACCCGGTCTGCCATGCTGATGGCTTCGGAAATATCATGAGTAACCAGAATTGCTGGCTTCTTTTGCTTTTTTAGGATTTTTCCAATGTCATCACTTACATTCAGCCGTGTCTGGTAGTCAAGTGCCGAGAAGGGCTCATCAAGGAGCAGAAGATCCGGCTTTAACGCCAGGGTACGGATCAGTGCCGCACGCTGACGCATGCCGCCAGAGAGCTGGCTTGGACGGCTGTTCCGGAACTTATCCAGTTCATAAAGCTTCAGCAGTTCATCTACATAGGAGAGCTTTTCCTTTGTAAGCTCCCCCCGTATTTCCAGTCCAAGGAGAACATTGCGATAGACGCTGCGCCACTCTAAGAGATGGTCTTTTTGCAGCATATAGCCAATGCGGGAGCTGCCGCCTGTGAGAGGCTTTCCATCCATAAGAATGGTTCCCTGCTCCGCGCGGAGCAGTCCGCAGATCAGATTCAGCAAAGTGGATTTGCCGCACCCGGAGGGCCCTACAATTGCCAGGAACTCCTGGGGCATCAGATCAAAGGATATATGAGAAAGGGCAGCGGTCTCCCCGGAAAGACTATGGTAAGAAAGGCTGACATCCTTTACTTCCAGAAGCGGATTCATATCGAAACCTCCATTTTTCTATAATTTATGATATGCTTTTGGTGGTGGGTATGATATAATGAAGTAATATATTCGGGCATAGCACGAATATATTACGCTACGCAAACGCAGCGAAGCGGAGTTCGCGGTTTCGCGGTTCCCGTGAAGCGAAATAATTTGATTTCAGGAAAGAAAAATATTATGAGTAAGAAGCAAACGGTTTTTAACCTTTTATTTCTGGTTGTGGTTTTCGGACTTACCATGTATCTGGTATTTCGCGGTAAGGATATCGGGGACATTATCAGTACAGCCAGGGAAGCAGATGCAAGATATCTGCTTCTTAGCATTGTGTGCGTGGTGCTTTTTATACTGGGAGAATCGGTGATCATCTTTTATATGATGAGAACCCTTGGCACCAGTGTGAAAATGGGACACTGTGCACTGTATTCCTTTGTAGGATTTTTCTTCAGCTGCATCACACCGTCTGCCTCCGGCGGACAGCCTATGCAGATTTTTTATATGAAGAAGGATAAGCTGCCCATTCCGGTTACCACCCTGGTGCTGATGATCGTCACCATCACCTACAAGGCGGTGTTGGTTGTGATTGGCCTTGTGATCTGCCTGTTTGGCGGAGGATTTCTTCGCGGTTATCTGGGAGATTACATGTGGGTGTTCTACCTTGGGGTAGGGCTGAATGTATTTTGCGTCACTTTTATGATGATACTGGTGTTTGCTCCCGGGCTTGCCAAATGGATCATGGTAACGGGGCTGAAGCTTATCGAGCACATCCGGATTCTGAAGCCAAGGAAGAGCAGGCTTGAGAAGCTGGAGGCTTCCATGGATCAGTACCACGAGACTGCAGCATTCTGGGCCAGCCACAAAAGAGTGATCCTGAATGTGTTTCTGATCACCTTTGTCCAGAGATGCATTTTGTTTACTGTGACCTACTGGGTATACCGTGCCCTGGGACTTCATTCTTATGGAATCCTGACGATTACCATTTTGCAAGCCGTGATCTCTGTGTCTGTGGATATGCTTCCTCTGCCGGGAGGCATGGGAATCAGCGAGACCTTGTATATGGTGATGTTTGTTCCCGTGTTTGGAAGCCTGATGCTGCCGTCCATGCTGCTGAGCCGCGGAATTTCCTATTACGGGCAGATGTTGATCAGTGCAGTGATGACCTGCGTGGCCCACATGACCATAGGAAGACAGAAATAGAAAATAAGGATATGATTTGCTGCTATGAAGGAAGAAGAACGTTTGAAGAAGGAGAAACAGGATATGCTTGGATTTTATGATTATACGGTGGTGCTTACTTACATAAGCCTGGTAATTTCAGTATTTGGCATGACAAGGGCACTGGCCGGGGATTTTAAGGTTGCAATTTTGTGTCTGGCACTGTCCGGACTTTGTGATATGTTTGACGGGAAGATCGCGCGGACCAAGAAGGACCGTACAGAGGATGAGAAGAAATTCGGAATTCAGATCGACTCCCTGTGCGATGTGGTATGTTTTGGCGTATTTCCGGCATTGATCTGCTACTGTCTGGGAATGGACCGCATTCCTGGAATCATCATTTTGTGTCTGTACTGTGTGGCATCCGTGATTCGTCTTGGCTACTTTAATGTAATGGAAGAGAAGCGCCAGAATGAGACTTCTGAGCTGCGTCAGTATTACCAGGGACTGCCTATCACCTCTATGGCGATTATCCTTCCCTTTATTTATCTTCTGCGGAAGGGTTGCGGAGCGAACTTCCTTCTGGTGATCCATGTGGCAGTGGTTGTGGTCGGCGTACTTTTTATCAGTGACATTAAAGTGAAGAAGCCTCAGAATCCTATGGTGATCCTCCTGGTTGCCCTGGTGGCACTTGCGCTGTCCATGATGTTCCATTTGCTGTAAGATTTTCAGCATCAGGATCAGAAACTATCTGATTTCAGAGAAGTTTGGGAGGTACCTATGAAGTATATAGACAGAAAAGGCAACATTACCATAGAAGAGAATGAGCAGGACAAATTCCTCCGCCACCTTTACAACGACTGGGGCGGTCGGCTTTGTCTTCGGATCCTGGTGCAGCCCTTTGTGACAAAGCTGGGCGGCTGGTTTTTAAATACCAGGTTTTCTGCCGGAATGGTGCCGGGATTTGTACAGCGAAACGGCATTGATCTGTCTGTGTGCACCAGAGACAGCTTCCGCTCTTATAATGATTTTTTCACCAGACGGCTGAAAGATGGCCAGCGTCCGATTGCAGAGGACGAAAGCGTGCTGGTTAGTCCCTGCGACGGCAAGGTGACAGTCAGCCGGATCGGAAGTGATTCCCGGTTTTTTATTAAAGATACTCCCTACACTCTGGAACGGCTTCTGGGAAATAAGAAGCTGACAGAGCGGTATCTTGGTGGCTATGCCCTGATCCTTCGCCTGACTGTAGACGATTATCATCATTACTGTTATCCGGCAGACGGAATGAAATCACAGGCAGTGGAGATTCCTGGGGTTTTCCACACAGTGAACCCGGCTGCCAATGAGGTGTATCCCATTTACCATGAGAACACCCGGGAGTACTGCCTGTTAAAGACGGGGCAGTTCGGCACGCTTGTGCTGATGGAAGTGGGAGCTATGATGGTAGGAAAGATCACCAACCTGCATCCGGAAGCCTGCCAGGTAAAAAAAGGCGAAGAAAAAGGTTATTTTGAATTCGGCGGTTCCACTATTGTGCTGCTGATTCAGCATGGAAAGGTAAGACTGGATGCGGATCTTGTGGAGAATTCAGAGAACGGTTACGAAACAATTGTAAGAATGGGTGAGAGAATTGGCAAATGTAAATTACCAAAAAGAGCTTGAAAAATTAATTGAAGGGCAGCAGAAGGCGGGAAGAGTCCCCAGACTTTTCCTTCACGCCTGCTGCGCACCCTGCAGCAGTTACGTCCTGGAATATCTTTCCAGGTTTTTTTCTGTTACAGTATTTTTTTATAATCCCAATATTTCTCCAAAAGAGGAATACGAAAAAAGAGTATCAGAGATTCAACGCCTGATTAGTGAGATGGAATTTGTTCATCCGGTAGCATTTGTAGAGGGAGAATATAAGCCAGAAGATTTTTATGAAATGGCAAGGGGACTTGAGGATGTACCGGAAGGCGGGGAGCGGTGCTTTAGATGTTACCGCCTTCGCATGGAGGAGGCTGCCAGACTGGCAGAACAGGGAGGCTACGATTATTTTACAACTACGCTTTCTATCAGTCCTTTGAAAAATGCCGGAAAAATAAATGAGATTGGACAGGAGCTGTCCCAAATTTACAAGGTGGAACATCTGCCTTCTGATTTTAAAAAGAAAAACGGCTATAAACGTTCTATTGAGCTTTCCCATGAATACGGATTGTACAGGCAGAATTACTGCGGCTGTGTATTTTCCAAACGGGAGAGCATGGAAAAGCAGCGACAAAGGGAAGAAGAGGAAAAATGCGAATGTGGCTCTAAAATGCAGTAAAGTAGAAGAAACCTGGAAATTCTCTTTGCAATTTAGATAAAGTGTGTTAAACTAGCACTTGAATGTAGTAAAGTTAGAAAGAAATGAGGAAAAATATATGGCACAGCTTTGGGGCGGACGTTTCACAAAAGAAACCGACAAACTGGTTTATAATTTCAATGCGTCCATTTCATTTGATCAGAAATTTTATGAGCAGGATATCCGCGGCAGTAAGGCACATGTAAAAATGCTTGCCAAACAGGGCATTCTGACAGAAGAAGAAAGAGACAAGATCCTTGAGGGACTTGAGGGAATCCTTGCAGATGTAAAGGCAGGCAGACTTGCAATCACATCTGAATACGAGGATATTCATAGCTTTGTGGAGGCCAATCTCATTGACAGAATCGGAGATCCGGGTAAGAAGCTTCACACCGGAAGAAGCCGTAATGATCAGGTGGCACTGGATATGAAGCTGTATGTGCGCGATGAGATTGATGCCATTGACCAGGAGGTGAAGGCACTTCTTGAGGCTCTTCAGAAGATCATGGAAGAGAATGTGCATACTTATATGCCTGGCTTTACCCATTTGCAGAAGGCACAGCCGGTAACCCTGGCACATCATGTGGGTGCATACTTTGAGATGCTCCGCCGTGACAGAGGACGTCTTTTTGATATCCGAAGACGAATGAATACCTGTCCCCTTGGAGCAGGTGCCCTTGCAGGAACTACCTATCCTCTTGACAGAGAATATATCGCCAGGCTTCTGGATTTTGACGAGCCAACCAGAAATAGTATGGATTCCGTATCTGACAGAGATTATGTCATTGAGCTGTTATCTGCCCTTTCTACTATTATGATGCACCTCAGCCGTTTTTCAGAGGAAATCATTTTGTGGAATTCCAATGAGTATCGTTTTGTGGAAATTGATGATGCATACAGCACCGGAAGCAGTATTATGCCGCAGAAGAAGAATCCGGATATTGCAGAGCTGGTAAGAGGAAAAACAGGCCGTGTTTACGGTGCGCTGATGTCTATTCTCACTACCATGAAAGGCATTCCCCTTGCATATAACAAAGATATGCAGGAGGACAAGGAGCTGACCTTTGATGCCATTGACACAGTAAAGGGCTGCCTTGCGCTGTTTACCGGAATGATATCCACTATGCAGTTTAATAAGGCAAACATGGAAGCCAGCGCAAAGAACGGCTTTACCAATGCCACAGATGCAGCAGATTATCTGGTGAATCACGGTGTTCCTTTCCGTGATGCACATGGAATCGTAGGACAGCTTGTGCTCAAATGTATTGACAGGGGAATTTCCCTGGATGAGCTGTCACTTGAGGAATATAAGGAAATCAGTCCGGTCTTTGAGCAGGATATTTATGAGGCTATCAGCATGAAAACCTGCGTTGAGAAGCGTATCACCCTCGGTGCACCGGGACCGGATGTGATGGAGAAAGTTATTGCTGGTAATAAGAAATACCTGGAAGAAAATTAAGAAATCCAGCAGTTCAGCCATTTCCATTATGCCGAAATGGCTTGCATGAAATAATAAATTTCATTTTTTATCACTTTAATTCAATAAAATTTAAGAAAGTACTTGCATTTTTCTCATACATGGTATAGTATGTCATAGAAATACACATGTACGCAGAGGAAAGAATGAGGAGAGCATATTATGAGTGAAAAGCTTAGAGTTGGTATTTTAGGTGCTACCGGAATGGTAGGACAGAGATTTATTTCCCTGTTAGAGAATCATCCATGGTTTGAGGTAGTGACTGTTGCAGCAAGCCCGAGAAGTGCAGGTAAGACCTATGAGGAAGCTGTTGGCGGCAGATGGAAAATGGATACCCCAATGCCGGAGGCTGTTAAGAAGCTTGTTGTTATGAACGTAAATGAAGTAGAGAAGGTTGCAGAAACTGTAGACTTTGTATTCTCTGCTGTAGATATGTCCAAGGACGAGATCAAGGCTATTGAGGAAGCATATGCAAAGACCGAGACACCAGTTGTTTCCAACAACAGTGCCCACAGATGGACACCGGATGTGCCGATGGTAATTCCGGAAATCAACCCGGAGCATTTTGAGGTCATCAAATATCAGAAGGAGCGTCTTGGAACAAAGCGCGGCTTCATCGCAGTAAAACCAAACTGCTCCATCCAGAGCTACGCACCTGCACTTACCGCATGGAAAGAATTTGAGCCATATGAAGTAGTTGCCACTACATACCAGGCAATTTCCGGAGCTGGAAAAACATTCAAGGACTGGCCGGAAATGGAACACAACATCATTCCATACATCGGCGGCGAGGAAGAGAAGAGTGAGAAAGAGCCCCTTCGTATCTGGGGTAAAGTTGAGGACGGCGTGATCGTTCCGGCGAAAGAGCCGGTTATCACCTGCCAGTGTGTTCGTGTGCCAATCCTGAACGGCCATACAGCAGCTGCATTTGTGAAGTTCAGAAAGAAACCTACCAAAGAGCAGCTTGTAAAAGCACTTGTTGAGTTCAAGGGTGTTCCACAGGAACTGAATCTTCCAAGCGCACCGAAGCAGTTCATCCAGTACCTTGAGGAGGACAACCGTCCGCAGGTTACAGAGGATGTAAACTTCGAGAACGGAATGGGCGTTTCCATCGGAAGACTTCGTGAGGACACTGTATATGACTGGAAGTTCATCGGACTTTCCCACAATACCGTAAGAGGTGCCGCTGGCGGTGCTGTTCTCTGCGCTGAGACACTGAAGGCTCAGGGATATATCCAGGCGAAATAAGAAGCTGTCAGAATGATATAAGAATAGAAAATCAGGAGAGTGCGATCAGAAATGATGGCATTCTTCTTTTTTTTCGGCTTCAACGGGATAAACGACTGAATTAAAAAATGACCGTTTACGTAATTGAGGATTCATGTTAGAATAGATAACACGTTTGAAAATCAGGGAGGTGAATCCATGAGCGACAGAGAGCGAATCCGTCTCACCCAGTATTCTCATACATCTGGCTGAGCGGCGAAAATTGGTCCGGGGACCCTTGCCCAGGTTCTGGGTAAGCTGCCGAAATTTTATGATCCAAATTTACTTGTTGGAACCGAGTCTTCCGACGATGCTGCTGTATACCGCATTTCCGATGAGCTGGCCATGATCCAGACGGTAGATTTCTTCACGCCGATCGTGGATGATCCTTACACTTTCGGACAGATCGCAGCAGCCAACGCATTAAGCGACGTGTACGCCATGGGCGGCGAGCCCAAGCTTGCCCTGAACATTGCGGCATTTCCAAACTGCCTGGACCCGGAAATCTTAGGAGAAATCTTAAGAGGCGGAGCAGACAAAGTATTGGAAGCAGGTGCCACCCTTGCTGGCGGACACACCATTCAGGACGAAGAGCCCAAATACGGCCTTTGCGTCACTGGCTTTGTAAATCCCGCCTCCATGTGGAAAAATGTGGGAGCCCGGACAGGAGACATCCTGATTCTGACCAAGCCCCTGGGAACCGGAATCCTCTCCACTGCAGTGAAGGGAGAGATGGCATCCCAGGAAGAAGCTGCCTATGCGGCTTCTGTGATGGCAACCCTGAACAAATATGCCAGAGACCAGGTGGCAGACCTGAAGATTCACGCCTGCACAGATGTGACGGGCTTTGGCCTTGCAGGACATGCCCTGGAAATGGCCAAAGGAAGCGGACGGACCCTGTCCATTTCTCTGAGTGCCCTTCCGATTATGACAGGCGCTCTTGATTACGCATCAATGGGACTGATTCCTGCAGGTGCATACCGCAACCGGGAATTTGCAGGAACGGAATGTGAATTTGCATGGAAGAATCCGGACAATAGACTGTCTGAATTCCTTCCGGAAGATTCCGGAGAACAGACAGCTGATGCTCTGTCTGAGCTTGCAGCCCGCGAAGACCTTGTCTTTGATCCGCAGACCTCAGGCGGCCTTCTTCTTAGCATAGACCCTGCCGATGCCCATACCGCAATCCAGAGACTTTCCACCCTGTCCCTTCCCTGCGCCATCATAGGAAACGTGACAGATTTACAAAATAAACATCTGATATTTGTGAAATAACTCCTAATTGATAAAATTTTATCATTATCTATTGTGAATAATATACGAAAGTGCTATAATGAGAAAAAACAAAGCGGAGGTGTTTTTTCATGAACTATGAAGATGTACAAAAAGTCTCAAACGCAGCCAAAAACAAGATCGGTCTGCTGAACACCAGTTTCCTGAAGTATTTCCTTCGGGCTGTAATGGCTGGCTTCTTTATTGATGTAGCCGTGATCTACAGCAACGTTGCAGGAAATGTATTCTCAGGATCCGATCCGGCATGGGGGAAATTCCTGGGGGCACTGGTATTTTCCATCGCAGTTCTTCTGATCAGCTTAGTTGGCGGAGAACTGTTCACAGGCAACAACCTGGTAATGGCATTTGGCGCCTATGACAAGAGCGTATCCTGGGGGGATGCAGGCAAGGTATGGCTGGTGAGCTACCTTGGCAACTTTGTTGGATGTGCACTGTTCGGCCTGTTTTTTGTATGGGCAGGAGCATCCGGCACTGGCGACTATTTCGCAGGCTTTATCAACAACAAGCTGACCATTCCAATGGGTCAGATGTTTTTTAGGGCAGTACTTTGTAATTTCTTTGTATGTCTTGGTGTGCTCTGCGGAATCAAACTGAAAAGTGAAACAGGTAAATTCCTGATGATCGTAATGTGCATTTCCGCATTCGTTTTCAGCGGATTTGAGCACTGCATTGCAAACATGGGAATTTTCGTAATAAGCCTGAATCTGGTAGACGGCGTTTCCGTAGGTCTTATGCTGAAAAGCATGCTGATTGTCACCATTGGAAATATGGTGGGCGGAGCCCTTTTACTGGCATGGCCATTAAGAAAGATGAGTGCAGATAAATAATATGTCAAAAGCTTTATACATAGCAGAGAAGCCCAGCGTGGCTCAGGAATTTGCTAAAGCTTTGAAATCCGGCGGACAAAGACGGGATGGCTATATGGAATCTGATACCTGCGTGGTGACCTGGTGTGTAGGACACCTGGTCACCATGAGTTATCCAGAGAAATATGATCTGAAGTATAAAAGGTGGAGTTTAGATACCCTGCCTTTTTTGCCGCGTGATTTTAAGTATGAAGTGATTCCTGGAGTGGAAAAACAGTTCCAGATCGTCAAAGGGCTTCTGAACCGACCTGATATTGATACTATTTACGTGTGTACAGACTCCGGGCGTGAGGGAGAATATATCTACCGCCTGGTGGCACAGATGGCGGGAGTGAAGAATAAAACACAGAAGCGTGTGTGGATCGACTCCCAGACAGAAGAGGAAATTCTACGAGGTATCCGTGAGGCAAAGGACATCTCCGAGTATGACAACCTTGCCGCAGCCGCTTATCTTCGGGCAAAAGAAGATTATCTTATGGGGATTAATTTTTCCCGTGTTCTGACCCTACGCTATGGAAACAGCGTAACCAATTATCTTGGGGGAAAATACCAGGCAATTTCCGTAGGTCGTGTCATGACCTGCGTCCTTGGAATGGTGGTGCGCCGGGAACGTGAGATCCGCGCATTTGTGAAAACCCCTTTTTACAGAGTCATGAGCAGCATTGCTCTTGAGGGAGAAAGCTTTGAGGGAGAGTGGAGAGCTGTGGAAGGCAGCCGTTATTTCCAATCCCCTGTTTTATATAAAGAGAATGGCTTTAAGAAAAAGGAAGACGCCGAAAGGCTGATCCAGGAATTAAGCAGGGAACAGCCCCTTGTGTGCATTGTGGAAAAGGTGGAGCGAAAGAAGGAAAATAAGAACCCGCCTCTGTTATTCAACCTGGCGGAGCTTCAGAACGTATGCTCCAAGCTGTTTAAGATCAGTCCGGATGAGACTCTTTCCATTGTGCAGGATCTATACGAGAAAAAGCTGGTGACTTACCCAAGAACCGACGCCAGGGTTTTATCCACAGCTGTAGCCAAGGAGATTTATAAGAATATTTCCGGACTTCGCAGTTATCCCCAGGCAGGAGAGGCTGCCCAGGGTGTGTTAGAGCTTGGCACTTATAAAAACATTGCCAAGACTCGTTATACCAATGACAAGCAGATCACAGACCACTATGCCATCATTCCCACCGGACAGGGGCTTAGTGCCCTGAAGGGACTTTCCCTGACTGCCCAGCGGGTGTATGAGACGATTGTGAGGCGTTTTCTGAGCATTTTTTATCCACCGGCTGTTTATCAGAAGGTAAGCCTTGTGACAAAGATCCAGAATGAATTCTTTTTTTCTTCCTTTAAGGTATTATTAAGTGAGGGATATCTGAAGATTGCCGCCAATTCCTTTGCGAAAAAAACTGCCGCAGAGGCCGGAAAAGCGCCTGAGGGAGAGGGGGAAGAGGTTTCCTGCGATGAAGCTTTGCTGGCTGCATTGCAGAAATTGAAGAAGGGTGATATACTAAACGTAAACGGTCTGGGTATTAAAGAGGGAGAAACCTCTCCACCCAAGCGTTATAATTCCGGTTCTATGATCCTGGCTATGGAAAATGCCGGACAGCTGATCGAGGATGAGGATCTGCGCTCCCAGATTAAGGGAAGCGGAATCGGTACCAGTGCCACCAGGGCTGAGATCCTGAAAAAGCTGTTTAACATTAAGTATCTTTCCCTGAATAAGAAGACTCAGGTGATCACACCTACCCTTCAGGGAGAAATGATCTATGACGTGGTGAACTGCTCCATCCGCCAGCTTCTTAATCCGGAGCTGACAGCCAGCTGGGAAAAGGGTCTTACCTATGTGGCTGAGGGATCCATTACGGAACAGGAGTACATGGACAAACTGGAGCGTTTTGTGCGCCTTCGCACCAAGCAGGTGGAGGACAGCAGCTTCCAGTATGCGCTGCGCCAGTTTTTTGATGCAGCAGCCCAGTTTTATAAGAAGCCGGAGAAGTCTGCTGCGGCGAAGACCACGAAAAAGCCGGACAGAAAACCAGAATGAAATGAGGAGGATATGTATTATGTTAAAAGATTTTACAATTGCAAATATGCTGGACATGAGCCAGACGATTGCAGGAGAGCTCTTTGAGGGAAAGACCTATCCATGGGAAGTACTTCCTGAGATTGGTGATTTTATTGTGAAGCTTGGCAAGACACTTGACCCGGATGAATATGACTGTGTGGAGGGAAATGTCTGGATTGCCAAAACTGCAAAGGTTGCACCCACGGCCTTTATTAACGGACCGGCTATTATCGGAAAAAATACAGAGGTTCGTCACTGTGCGTTTATCCGCGGAAATGCCCTTGTGGGAGAAGGCTGCGTAGTGGGAAACTCCACAGAGCTTAAGAATGTAGTGCTTTTTAATAATGTTCAGGTACCCCATTACAACTATGTAGGAGATGCGGTTCTTGGCTATAAATCTCATATGGGAGCAGGATCCATCTGTTCCAACGTGAAATCTGACAAGAAGCTTGTTGTGGTAAAAGACGGTGATGAGAAGATTGAGACCGGACTTAAGAAATTCGGAGCAATGCTGGCAGATCACGTGGAAGTTGGCTGCGGTTCTGTATTAAACCCGGGAACTGTAATCGGAAGAAACACAAACATCTATCCACTTTCCCCGGTACGCGGCTGCGTTCCGGCCAACAGTATTTATAAAAACAAGGACGAGATTGTAACCAAACAGTGAAATCAGATAAATAAAAAATAATCCCGGCAGCTTGCAGTTGATAGGCAGGCTGTCGGGATTGCGTTCAAGCGGATATTCGCAATCCGCTTCGCTACTTGCTCATAACCGAATAACTGCTCCGCAGTTTATCAGAAGGAGCTGCACTCCTCCTGATACAAGCAAGTCCCCACCCACTGCTTATTGCTTTTCGCAACCCCAGCAGGGGACTTACTTGATTCGGTTAAATTCCGAACCACTTTTTGCGTATGATTGTTAATATTGCAATATGAACCGGGTAAAATGCATAGAAGAAATATTTCGCCCATTTTCCTCTTATGAAGCCGCGTTTGCCATTGTACATGTTCAGAGAAATAAAAGCAAAGCATGCCTTCCATTCGTAGATCAGCCAACAGCTTCCGATCAGCGCCTGGGCTGGCTTATACTGGTGCAGCCAGAACATGATCAGCAGAAAAACATAGCCCTTGTAGCCGTAATCTGCCTTCAGGAAATAGGAAACCGCCAGAAGCACCAGCATGCTCATAAGCTGCATGGTTGGATTTTCTTTAAATCGGTTGATAAGGCAGAATGCCAGATAACCAAGGAACAGTGTGAAAAATACATTCTGCTTGTCTGCAAAAAGCAATGTGCCGTTCTGTGCAAAATTCCAGGGAATCTCGGAAATACACGCGAAAATCAGAAGATTTCTTCCATATTTAAAGCGGTCATGGGTATGAAGAAAGCCCTCAACGAGAAGAAAACAGAAGATGGGAAACGCAGCCCTCCCCACATCCCGCATCACCCGGTACAAAGAATAGGAGGTGCTTCCAATCTGAAACCAGGCTCTGGTGACTGGCGGATAATACCGCAGAAGAAAAGAAGCGGTGTGATCAATAAGCATAATCGCCATAGCCAGCACCTTCAGGGCGCTTCCGCTTAAAATTCTGTATTTTTCAGGAATAAATGAAGTGGATGTTTGTAATGTCATGGTGCCTCCGGTAAATGAAATTTATTAGATATTTGAATATTTTAACACGAAACCACAAGCTGCACAAGAGAAGTCCTTTAAACAGTACCGACAACTTTTTCGTAAATTTTGCAAAATATGACTAGACGAATTGAGGATTTTGTGAGAAAATAACACTAGGTTGTTAGGTCTTTAACAACGATTAAGTAATCAACACTGAAAGGAGTCTTAAAATGATTTACACTAAGGAAGTTGAAAACATGTGCCCAGTAGCTAAGGGCGCAAAACATGAGCCAGCTCCGATTCCGGAAGAAGGCCAGTGGGTCCATGCAAAAAAAATTGAAGATATCTCTGGTTTTACACATGGTGTAGGCTGGTGTGCTCCTCAGCAGGGTGCTTGTAAGCTGTCCTTAAATGTTAAGAACGGTGTAATCGAGGAAGCCCTTGTAGAGACAATCGGATGTTCAGGTATGACACATTCTGCAGCTATGGCAGCAGAGGTTCTTCAGGGCAAAACCATTCTTGAGGCTTTAAATACAGACCTTGTCTGTGATGCTATCAATACAGCAATGAGAGAACTGTTCCTTCAGATCGTTTACGGACGTACTCAGAGTGCTTTCTCTGATGACGGTCTTGCTGTAGGTGCAGGTCTTGAGGACCTTGGAAAAGGCCTTCGTTCCCAGGTTGGTACAATGTACGCTACCAAGGAAAAAGGAGTTCGTTATCTGGAAATGGCAGAGGGCTATGTAACAGGTATCGCTCTTGACGAAGACAACGAAGTAATCGGATATCAGTTCGTTTCTCTTGGAAAAATGACTGACTTTATCAAAAAAGGTGATGATCCTAACACCGCATGGGAAAAAGCAAAAGGTCAGTATGGCCGTGTAGCTGATGCTGTTAAGATTATCGACCCGAGACAAGAGTAAGCCACAAGCGAAAGGAGACGAACAGAAATGGCATTATTTGAAGGATATGAGAGAAGAATTGACCAGATCAATTCCGTATTAAACAGCTATGGAATCAGCTCCATCGAAGAAGCTGAGAAAATCACAAAAGACGCTGGTCTTGATGTTTACGAGCAGGTTAAGAAGATTCAGCCGATCTGCTTTGAGAATGCTGCATGGGCTTACTTAGTAGGCGCTGCAATCGCAATCAAAAAAGGCTGCAGAAAAGCTTCTGACGCTGCTGCTGCAATCGGTGAAGGACTTCAGGCTTTCTGTATTCCTGGATCCGTTGCTGACCACAGAAAAGTAGGTCTTGGACATGGTAACCTTGGTAAAATGCTTCTTGAGGAAGAGACAGAGTGCTTCTGCTTCTTAGCCGGACATGAGTCCTTCGCAGCTGCTGAGGGCGCGATCGGTATCGCTGAGAAAGCAAACAAAGTACGTCAGAAACCATTACGTGTTATCCTGAACGGTCTTGGAAAAGACGCTGCTCAGATCATTTCCCGTATTAACGGATTTACATATGTTGAGACAAAGTATGATTACAAAGAAGCAAAATTAAATGTTGTTTATGAGAAGCCATACTCCAACGGACTTCGTGCTACTGTTAAATGCTACGGTGCAGATGACGTTCAGGAAGGTGTTGCTATCATGCATCATGAGAATGTTGGTGTTTCCATTACAGGTAACTCCACTAACCCAACCCGTTTCCAGCATCCGGTTGCAGGTACATACAAGAAAGAATGTATCGAGCAGGGTAAGAAATACTTCTCTGTTGCTTCCGGCGGTGGTACAGGACGTACTCTTCACCCGGACAACATGGCAGCAGGTCCTGCTTCCTATGGTATGACAGATACAATGGGACGTATGCATTCTGACGCACAGTTCGCAGGATCCTCTTCCGTACCGGCTCACGTTGAGATGATGGGTCTTATCGGAATGGGTAACAACCCGATGGTTGGTGCTACTGTTGCTGTAGCTGTTTCCGTTGAGGAAGCTGCTAAGGCTGGTAAGTTCTGATAATTGAATAAGAGGATAAATACTATCTGATAAAACAAAGCACTTTCAACAAAATTGGAGGTGCTTTTGTTTTGTGAATATTCCCAGGCAGTTAAAAGATCATCAAATCGACCTTTTGACACTCATGCCATATTATGATTAGTATGCCAATACACAACAGGAGGTTGACCCAGAATGGCAAAAGAAGCAAAAACAAATGCAATGAGAATGCTTGACAGACAGAAAGTAAAGTATGAAGCACTTAGCTATGAGTGCGATGAATTTATTGACGGAATCCACTGCGCGGACATTACAGGTGCGCCCTATGACCAGTCCTTTAAAACTCTGGTGATGGAGGGCAAAAGCGGCGGATACTATGTCTTTGTAGTCCCCATTGAAAAAGAAGTGGACCGAAAAGCCGCAGCCAAGGCAGTGGGAGAGAAGACGGTAGATATGATCCATGTAAAAGATATCACCAAGATCACCGGCTACGTTCGAGGCGGCTGCAGCCCCATTGGAATGAAGAAGCCGTTTCCCACCGTTTTTGACGCATCCGCAGGCAATTTCCAGGAAATTTATGTGAGCGGCGGAAGAATCGGACTGACCCTGAAAGTTCCGGTAGAAGATCTTCTGAAAGTAACCGGTGGAAAATTAGCCAACATTACAGCCAGGGAAGAGTAATCCCAAGTAATCCCAATTTACAAAAACAGGGAAAGAGTATGCTAGAATATCCATAAATAAAAACGGCAGACACGAAGACGTGTCCGAAAACAACTCTTACCTGTCAATGTAAATAGTCAGCCCGAAGGGCGGCAAGGAGGATTTATGAAAGAAGGAAAAAGAATTAAGAAATGGCTGCTTGGAGCAGCGGTTGCGGTGATGACTATGATGAGCGCTATACCAGTATCGGCAGCCAGGAAGACATTCACAGCTACTGTTCAGAAAGGAAACTGCCTTCATATTGTAAATGAGAACATCAGTGGAAATGCGATCAGTAAATATGAGCTGCAGGTGATTCCGAAAACATCCGGTGCGAGATATGATATTGTGTATGCGTATGGCACGGAAGCTATGGCCATGAAAGACTGCCGCAAGAAATCCAGCATCACCAATTCCACTTATTTTAAGGCGAACCGCAGTGCGAACCGTGGAATCATCGCATGCGTGAAAGCGAATTCGGGTACTGTAGAAATCCGTGTGGTAGCGACTTCCAGGAAATCCAATGTCAAAATTAAGAAAAGCATTATGAAAAACCACAGCCCGTTGAAATCTCAGAAGGTTACAAAAGGCAGAAAGCTTTGGCTGAAGGGTACCGGCAGCAACATCACAACCTTACCGCTGATCATTTCCGGAAATTCCACTGTGGTTATGCAGAGAAATCTGAACAAGAATGCTTTTGAGCGGTATGATTTCAAGGACAAATATATGTATTTCAGAAGATATGTAAATAATAAACGTACCATGAAGAAAAACCGCTCTTATGCATCTGCCTATGGCTCTACCAGGTATTATTCCTGCCTGATCCCTGCAAATTCCAAGGGTGTAGCCTACACTGGAGATATGATTACCAAGAGAGGTACGATCACATACTATTATCCATCCGATTATCTGAAAGTAACAGGAGAAAAAAGAAGAGCATCCTGATTTTGTCACATACAATTGAAGATTTATAAAAATAGGACGGCGTACAAATCTGTACACCGTCCCATTTTTTATATGGCAGATTCACAGGAATCCCATCTCTTAGTTATCCTGTGCATCCTCCTCATTAATCTCAAATACATGACGCTTCTTAGCCATCTCATCGCTAGCCAGATACTCGTCATAAGTGGTGATCTTATCGATCATAGTACCGTTTGGCAGAATCTCCATAATACGGTTTGCAGTTGTCTGAACAAACTGGTGGTCATGAGAAGTAAACAGGATCACACCTGGGAACTTGATCAGACCGTTGTTCAGTGCTGTGATAGACTCCATATCCAGATGGTTGGTCGGCTCATCCAGAATCAGGATATTGGCACCGGAGATCATCATCTTGGAAAGAAGGCAGCGAACCTTCTCACCACCGGAAAGCACGCGCACACGCTTCACGCCGTCCTCGCCCGGGAAAAGCATACGTCCAAGGAATCCACGCACATAAGTGGCATCCTTGATCTCAGAATACTGGGTCAGCCAGTCTGTAATGGTAAGGTCATTATCGAATTCCTTGGTATTATCTTTGGGGAAATAAGCCTGAGTAGTTGTGATTCCCCACTTGTAATTTCCTTCATCCGGCTCCATCTCGCCAGTAATGATCTTAAAGAAAGTGGTAATGGCCTGCTCATTTGCACCAACGAAAGCAACCTTATCCTCACGGCCAAGAGTAAAGGAAATGTTATCCAGAACCTTCACGCCGTCAATGGTCTTGGAAAGATTCTCCACCATAAGAACTTCGTTTCCAATCTCACGGTTAGGACGGAAGTCGATGTATGGATATTTACGGCTGGAAGGACGCATGTCATCCAGCTGGATTTTCTCAAGGGCTCTCTTACGGGAGGTTGCCTGCTTGGATTTGGAAGCGTTGGCACTGAATCTGGAAATAAATTCCTGCAGCTCCTTGATCTTCTCCTCTTTCTTTTTGTTGGCTTCCTTCATCTGCTTGATCAGCAGCTGGCTGGACTCATACCAGAAGTCATAGTTACCTGCGTACAGCTGGATCTTGCCATAGTCGATATCTGCAGTCTGTGTACAAACCTTGTTCAGGAAGTAACGGTCATGGGAAACTACGATAACGGTATTGTCAAAGTTGATCAGGAACTCCTCAAGCCACTCAATAGCCGGAAGGTCCAGATGGTTGGTGGGCTCGTCAAGAAGCAGGATATCCGGATTTCCGAAAAGGGCCTGTGCAAGAAGAACCTTGACCTTCATGCTTCCTGTAAGGTCAGCCATCTGCGCATAGTGGAATTCCGTGTCAATTCCAAGACCGTTCAGAAGGGTAGCAGCGTCAGACTCTGCTTCCCATCCGTTCATTTCTGCAAATTCGCCCTCCAGCTCGCTGGCGCGGATTCCGTCCTCATCGGTGAAGTCTTCTTTGGCATAGATGGCTTCCTTCTCTTTCATGATCTCGTAGAGACGAAGGTTACCCATGATAACGGTATCAAGAACCGTATAAGCATCATATTTAAAGTGGTCCTGCTGCAAGAAAGAGAGACGCTGTCCCGGTGTGATCACGATGTCACCCTTAGTCGGCTCAAGCTGGCCGGAAAGGATCTTCAGGAAAGTAGACTTTCCTGCGCCGTTGGCACCGATCAGGCCGTAACAGTTCCCCTCTGTAAATTTGATATTTACATCTTCGAAAAGAGCTTTCTTTCCAACTCGCAAAGTAATATTGTTTGCTGAAATCATATTATCCTCCTATTAAATAAGTCATCCTTATGAAATGAACACACATAATAATAAGTATAGCCGATTTTCATTTTATCGTAAACTGGCAAATATGCAACAATTATTTCTGGTTTTTTCGCTGTTTTGTAGCAGAAACACGCTAAAACAGGGGACGGCAGACCAATAAGGCTCTTTACAAAGAAAAAAACCACTGCTATAATATCTGGAATATCAAAATTTACGTGGAAAAACTTTGCTAGGAAGCTTTTCCACGAGGAAATACAGAGAGGGAAAAGATATGCCGAAAAGACAGATCTATCTGACCGGATTTATGGGAACCGGCAAAAGCACCATTTTAAACTGCCTGCACCAGCTGTGCGGCCTTCGGAAAATAGAGATGGACGAGCAGATCGTCCAGGAACAGGGAATGAGCATTCCTGATATTTTTGCGCAAAAAGGCGAGGAAACTTTCCGCAATCTGGAGACAGAGCTTGTGAAGAGAATCTCCCACATGGACAACATTGTAGTTTCCTGCGGCGGCGGTACCGTAATGCGCCAGTGCAACGTAGAGGAAATGAAGAAGAACGGAACCATTGTGCTTCTTACCGCCACCCCTCAGACCGTTTACGAGAGGGTAAAGGGCAGCCACAACCGTCCCCTCCTGGAAAAAAACATGAATCCCCAGTACATAGAACAGCTGATGGAGGCCAGAAGACCGAAATATGAAGCAGCCGCAGACATCATAGTGAAAACCGACGGACGCACCGCAAAAGAGATCTGCCAGGAAATAAAGGAACGTCTTGAAATTAACGATAATACAAAATAACGTGAAATAAATGTTAAAAAAATTAAATAACAGTTGAAAATTGTAAGAATAATTGTTATACTTTAGGAAGTTTTTGGGGGAAGAAGACCACATAAGGACAGTATACATTTTTTATTATGATGTCAGGGCCAGAATACTTTTTAACCCTAACATCTTATTATGATTCGTGTCCAGTAAGGAGAAAGGTTACAGATATGTTTATTACGAGAGAATGCGATTATGCAGCAAGAGTTCTTCGGGCACTGTCAGCGGAAACCCGCCTTAGCGTTAATGAAATCTGTGAGAAGGAATCCATTACCGCACCCTTTGCCTACAAGATCCTTAAGAAACTTCAGAAAGCAGGCATTGTAAAAGGATACCGCGGTGTACATGGCGGATATGCCATGAATAAATCTATGACGGAGCTGACATTATTCGATGTGTACAGTGCCATTGACCCTGATCTGTTTATCATTGAGTGCATGGCATCCGGTTACGAATGTCCGGTAGATGGAAGGGGAGATCACCTTCCCTGCTATATGCACAGGGAGCTCTGTGAGATTCAGCAGGGTGTTTGGAAAATGCTCAAAAGAAAGAATCTTCAGGAGGTTTTTGCTCCGGAGAATTAAAAAGAAGTGAATAAATGCTTTGGCAGCAGGATATCTGCTAAAGCCAGAAGCGGCCATGAGATTTTCCCTCATGACCGTTTTTTGTATGTGATAATGTACAAAAAACAAAATGGACATCAATGGAAGATTATGCTATAATGTTATATGGACTTTTAGACACGATGTGTCTAGAGATATTATTTTCAACATACCTTTAAGGAGGAAAAACAAACTATGGCAAGAAAGAT
>UMCB01042678.1_pt1 | contig 44333 bp, 43 predicted proteins | sample 1964151 | NCBI WGS metagenome assembly UMCB01 (sample SAMEA4835960, study PRJEB28245) | human gut metagenome | biome: gut microbiome; material: fecal sample | place: Denmark | collected 2008
TAAATGGAAAACGAAGGAGACAAAAGAAAAGGAGAAAAGGGTGGAAAAGCCACGCGACTTTGCCCCTTTTGGCCACCCTGAATTGTCCCCTTTGGCTACAATATGATTGCCCCTTTAAAGTCCTGGTGTTGGGGGTCAATTTTATTTTACCCTTTTAAAATTTCCCGTTTTTCTTAGACCTTAACTTTCGCATACTTTCACCATATAACTCTATGGTATGAGCCGTATGTATGATGCGGTCAAGGATTGCATCGGCTATTGTCGGGTCACCTACAATGTCGTACCAGTTGGAGGAGGGGTACTGCGATGTGATGATGACGGATTTCCGTTCATGCCTGTCCTCAATAATTTCAAGCAGTATGGGACGTTCCCTGGCATCAAGAGGTACGATGAACAGGTCGTCAAGTATGAGTAACTGGCAGCGCTCAATCTTCTTGAGTTCCGTTTCAAGTGTACCTTTGACTTTGGCGACTTTCAGCGCGCCGAGCAGTTTTGGGGCATTGGCATAGAAGGTTCGGAATCCCCTTTTGCATGCTTCGTGTCCAAGGGCACACGCCAGATAACTTTTTCCTGTTCCTGAAGAACCGGTAATGAAAAGGTTTTGTGCCTTATGCACAAAATCAAGGGTGGCAAGACGTTCCATCTGGTTGCGATCCAGCCCCCGGTTCGTGGCATAGTCGATCTGTTCAATATAGGCCTTGTAGCGGAATGCCGCATTTTTGGTGAGCCGTGCAATGGCAGCCTGAGCGCGATAGTCCCATTCGCGCGCAAGGAGCATTGAAAGGAACGTGTCCGCAGTCATGGATTGCGGAGTGGTGCCGGCAAGACTTTCCCTGAAAGCCTCTGCCATACCATGCAATTTCATACGGTTCATTAAATCCAGGGATATGGCATTCTGGTCTTGTTGTCCCGTAACGGGAGCTGTTTTATTCTTCACTTCCATAAATATGAGTTTTATTGTTTGTCTTTTCTGTAATATTCACGTCCACGTATATTTTTGTGGGTTAATGGAATCTGGAAAGTCACGTTGGACTGTACTTTCCCCTCCTCATCGGGAAGGAAATCCGCGTCTTCTCCCGGTTCAAGCACTTCGCGCAAGGCTTGGTATCCGTACTGCAATTTCTGATCTGCGCATGCGCAAGCCGCAACCAGACGGTCACGGCCGTATTTCTTCTCCAGTGTCAGGATGCCACGACATGACCTGAACGCTTTGGGTGGATATTGCATGGCACGCTCCACTTCCCGGAGATAGTTCAATACGATGTTGTCTATTTCCGAGGCACGCTTGAAGAGTTCCTCCAAGTCCTTGTCATAGGGACCGTAATGACCGGGCAGGTTGTGCTCCTTTTTCCAGGAATAAGTGTAAGGAATGTCACAGCGGTCGTGGGTGGCGACAAGGTTCATCCCACAATAGATTTCCACCGTGTCGGCATCATAGAGAATCGTCATGCGCCGGCCTACATACTCCTTTGGAACACTATAATGGTGCTTGAACAAGGAAACGTAAGAGTTCTTTCCCACGGTCATCAGTTTCCTCTCTTTCATTACGTAACGTTTCACGGGAAGCGGGCGAAGATAATCCTTCTCTCCATGAAGGAACATTTCCTTGGGTGATACCCCATCAACTTTTCATTGAAATCAAACAGGGAGATATGGATGGCGGTATTGAGTTCCTCCAGGCTGGAGAATGTCATTCCCTCTATTTCAAGGTAAATGGAACGGTAGAGGAGCTTCACGGCATTTTCTACCAAAGCCTTGTCCTTGGGGTGACGCACACGGGCGGGATAGACCGCACAACCGTAATATTCGGCAAAAGCGGAGAAATCATCATTGATGACAGGCCCGTTGCGGTCGCTTCGTGTGACGGCAGCCTTCAGATTGTCGGGGACGACAGCCGCAGGAACGCCTTCAAAATATTGAATGGCATTCTCACATGCCTTTATCAGGTCTTCCTTGCGTTGCGACCATACGGCTTCGCAGTAGGTATAATGGCTGAACGGAAGAATGGCAACAAATACCTCGGCTTTCTTCGTCTCGCCCGTCATTTCATCAACGACTTCAAGCCTGTCACCGGCAAAATCAATATACATCTGGTCCGTGGCATAGTGCTCGACATGACCGACAACCTTAATGTGAAACCTGTATTCGCTGACAATCCGTTTGAAGGAAGACAACTGATAGCCGTCCGGATATTCGGTATGGTACTCCTTGAACAGTTTTCGGACACTCATGCCTTTACGTGACAGGCGGGATACATATCCGGGAGGCAAGGCCTCCAATTCAATCCTTCTGGAAGAAGGCTCCCGATGCCGGGACTCCGTGCAGCCGAACAGCTCATCCAACTGCCCATCGGGCAGGGAAAGAAGCTCTTCAATACTCTTGCCGCTTGAAAGGAACAAGCGGACATACTTGCGGACTGTATTACGGGAAGTATGAAACGTGGATGCCGTTTCCTTGATTCCCATGCCGGCCGCATAACATCTTAAAATATTTTTGATTCGTTTATCCATTTGTGTAGATTTTATTGTCACCCCCATTATATCAGGACTAGGGTACTCAAATCTACACAAAAAATCTATAATAATAGGTGAAGCAAGTGGGCAATACTATTTTGACCAAAAGGGGCAATCATATTGTAGCCAAAGGGGACAATCCGGCGTACCCAAAAGGGGCAAAGTCGCGTGGCTTTTCCAACCAGCGACAAGTCGCAACTTGTAGAGCTTTGCAGATGGCTGCATGAAAACCCTTTGCTTTCAGACCCGTTCAAAGATGCGGAGATAAGACGAAAGACAAACCATTTGAACTATCAGGTGAAGTTTGAGGATATAATGCTCGTGAAGCGATGAAGCAGAATGTTCAGACGATAAAGAAACAGCGTTTAATTACCCTTTGAAAGGCGATTAAACGCTGTTTTTATGTGATGCAGAAAAAACGTGAAAAATGTACGTTTCGTTTTCAAAAGTTGTACGTTTCGTTTTTGCGATTATACTTATAACTGAATCCCGTTTACATTTACACAAAATTTTGGACAGTGTCTTCTCAAAGGAAATCCGGCAAATCGTAAAGTCTCGTACTATGACTGCCTTTAATCAATATATAATACCCTTTGGGTTTCTTGATTTCCAAAGCCTTCTTTACCTGTTCCACACTATCAAACGTACGGAAAGGATGACGCGCCGCCTTGAACTTCGGCCCCACCAACCACACATGCTCGAAACCGGATTCTACCAATAAATCGGCAATGGCCTGATGGGCTTTCCAGCTACTCTCTCCCAATTCCCCCATATCACCGAGTATAACCATCCTGCGTTCCACTTTCATATCCCGGAAATTTTCTATAGCAGCTCTCATACTGGTAGGGTTGGCATTATAAGCATCCACCAAGAGCTTATTATCATCCGTCTCCATGAGTTGGGAACGATTGTTTTTAGGTTCGTATGCTGCCAATGCCCGGTTAATCGAATCCACCTCGACCCCGAACGTACGTCCTATCGTTGCTGCAGCCAACATATTCTGCATGTTATAGGCACCTATCAATCCGGTCTGCACCTCCTGCCACTCACCTCCGGCAGGCCGCCAACGGAACTTCAAGAAAGGAGCGCATTCAAGCACCTCTCCTTCCACACTCAAGACCTCGTCACATGGACTTCCGTAACAAATCTGGTGTAATCCCCCAGCTATACGCTTCAAGTCTTCACTATCATGGTCAATGAAAACCGTACCATGTTTGGCACGCAAATAGTCATAAAGTTCTCCTTTCGTACGAACAACCCCCTCGAAAGATCCGAATCCCTCCAAATGCGCCATGCCCACATTGGTAATCAATCCGAAATCCGGATCCACAATTTCGGCCAAAGCCTTAATTTCCCCGGGATGGTTTGCCCCGGTTTCAATGACAGCGATGGTATGCTCCGGACTTAACTCCAGCAAAGTCTTCGGCACCCCGATATGATTATTCAGATTTCCCTGCGTGTACAATACGTTATGCTTTTGGGAAAGCACTGCCGCCGTGAGTTCTTTTGTCGTGGTCTTCCCGTTGGTTCCCGTCACCTGAATCACCGGAATCTTAAATTGTTTCCGGTGGTAGTGAGCCAGTTGTTGCAATGTCGTCAGTACATCTTCCACTAAAATGTAACGCTCGTCGCCCCCTGCCGCATACTCAGCTTCATCCACTATCGCGTAAGCGCACCCTTGCTCCAAAGCTTGAGCTGCAAAAGCATTTCCATCAAAAGAGTCCCCTTTCAATGCAAAGAACAAAGCCCCTTGCGGGCACTTGCGGCTATCGGTGCTCACCACCGGATGCTGCTTATAAAGTCCATAAAGTTCTGCTATCTTCATAATTCTGTATTTTACCCCACAAATATAATGTAAATCGAGAGCAAAATATCAAACTTGCTTGAAATATTTTACCGAGATGCCACCTATATTATATAAATATAATCCAAGAAGCACGAAAAACCGGATTATTCTGCGTACATTTGCATGTAAATACTGCAAAAACAATGGAAGGACATATAGAACGTACCATAAGAGTCAACGGACAACTGATGGACCTTTCTACACCGAAAGTCATGGGAATCCTGAACGTCACGCCCGACTCCTTTTATGCCGGAAGCCGCAAGGAAACTACATCCGACATCGTAAACCGAGTGGAACAGATTATTACGGAGGGAGCCGACATGATCGACATCGGTGCCTATTCCTCGCGTCCCAATGCGGAACACGTCAGCACAAAGGAAGAAATGGCACGCCTTCGGAAAGGTCTCGAAGCCATCCGCGAAGTCGCCCCCGAGGCCATCGTTTCCGTCGATACATTCCGGGCAGACGTGGCCTCTATGTGTGTGGAAGAATACGGCGTAGCTCTCATCAATGACATTTCGGGCGGACAAATGGACGAACGGATGTTCGACACCGTAGCTCGTCTGGACGTCCCCTATATCATGATGCACATGCAAGGCACTCCCCAAGACATGCAGCAGCATATACATTATGACCATCTCCGCATGGAAATCATGCAATACTTTGCTCTCAAGGTGCAAGACCTGCACTCCCGAGGTGTCAAAGACATCATTATAGACCCGGGATTCGGATTCGGAAAAACTTTGGCCCACAACTACGAGTTGTTTAAGCATTTGGAAGACTTCAAGCTATTCGAACTGCCTTTATTAGTAGGCATCTCGCGCAAATCAATGATATACAAACTGCTCGACAGCAGCCCCGAAGAAGCGCTGAACGGAACTACCGTATTGAACACTATCGCCTTGACCAAAGGGGTAGACATTTTGCGTGTGCATGACGTAAAAGCTTGTGTGGAAGCCGTGAGAATATTCAATCAAATGAACGAACAGAAATAAAAAAACATTTCCATGCCATTAGAATTCGGACTGAAAGACTTTATCGACATCTTCCTTGTCGCACTGATGCTGTTCTACTGCTACAAGGTCATGAAAGAGTCGCGTTCACTGAACGTATTCTTCGGCGTGCTGATTTTCGTCGTATTCTGGTTGTTTGTCTCCCAAATACTGGAAATGAAACTTTTGGGTTCCATTCTCGACAAACTGGTCAGCGTCGGTACACTGGCACTGATTATCCTGTTCCAAGAAGAAATCCGCAACTTCTTTTTCACGATCGGTACACACCGGCAAGTGGAAAGTCTCCTCAAACTCATCCGGCGCAACAAGAAAGACAATAAAAAAACAAACAAGGACGACATCATGCCTATCGTCATGGCCTGCATGAGCATGAGCAAACAAAAGGTCGGGGCATTGATTGTCATCGAACGCAACTTGCCCCTCAACGATATCATACGTTCCGGCGAACTCATCGATGCCAACATCAATCAACGGCTTATCGAGAACATCTTTTTCAAAAACAGTCCGCTGCATGACGGTGCCATGATTATCAGCAAAAAGCGCATCAAAGCAGCAGGCTGCATCCTGCCTGTATCCCACAGCATGGACATCCCGAAAGAATTAGGCCTGCGCCACCGTGCCGCCAAAGGCATATCGCAGGAAACCGATGCCCTGGCCGTCATCGTTTCCGAAGAAACCGGCAATATCTCCGTAGCCTACAAAGACACATTCCATCTCCGCCTGTCTGCAGAAGAGCTGGAACGTTTTCTCACGGAAGACCGACTATAATCAATTCATCATCAAACTCAGATAAGGGGCGCCCCCTTCCAAGAACATATCCGGCAACTCCCGAATATGTACGCTACGACAAGTCCCACCGCTCTCCGAGCAACAACATTCATTTCGTCCTTCTTTCCGGCACAATCCTTTTTCCCACACGTAAACTCCGTTATTCTCCGTGATATCCTCATCTCCTACAACACGTACCCGACCGGCCGTATCCGCATGTTGCCGCGCATACAACTGCAAGACCTCATACGCATGTATCACACGCAACTGCACCCGGTTTTTCTGACGAATCATTGCGACATTCCCGGCAAAGCCGAATGCCTCCCGCACCTGCTTATACAGAATATTTTCAACGACTGCCGAAACGGAAAAACACTCCAAAACCCATAGTTTATCTTCACGCGGAACGGCCCAAATCAGCCCGACACACCGTTCGTCTTCACGCGCCACCACGACACAACCGTTCCCAAGGAACAAATCTGCACATACAGTATACAAGTCTGCCTCATCATGCAACACAGCATAAGGAACACGACGTAAAAAAGCATCCAAATAAGACTGCAAATCCCCCAACACTGGTTCAACTTCATGCATAGTGGTATAAACTTCACATACCACTTTATCGGTATCGTATGATACTTCCCACTCCGACAATGCCACCTCAGGGCAAGTATAATAACCAAAACGATGGTAAAAAGCAAACAAACCTTCATCAGCCGGAATCAAAAGACTGAATAAACACCCGTCGGCATACATTTTACGGTGAGCCTGCCCCATCAGTTCCGTCATCAGCCCCTTGCCTCGGCATTCCGGCTGCGTGCAAACCCCTGAAACATAAGCCACAGGAACGACGCCGCCTCCAAACATCATCCGGTATGGCAAACGTTGTAGAGCCGCGACCACACGCCCGTCCCTTACGAGACAACTGTTTCTTTCAGGCGTATATTTCCGGGTAAAATAAAGTTTCATAAACTCTTCCGTATCGCCGAAACACAAGCTCCACAATGCACGGGTCTGCCATTTTATCAAATGCAGCTCCGGTGTCAGCCCGCACTCTTCAATCTCCGCCTTCACCGTACAAGACGACCACACACTGTATTTCATCAGCAACATCTCCGGTTGATAAGACAGTTTAGCCTTACGCAAACCCTCCACTCCCAAGTCTTCTTCCCGATTCACATATTTATATTGTTCCGGCAACCGTGAAACGAACTCCTTATTGATGACCGTATAAGCCCCCTCAAACTCCACATCGGCTTTTTCCACGCACACGTCAAAGGTATCACGACAAATCGGAGCCCCGTAAGTAAATGCCGCGATCTGTTCCCCAACCAGCAATACACCTCCCCTCAGATCCAGTTCTTCCCGATGCGCCAATGCACGTTGAATGGCTTCCGACTCCGCAGCCACCGCCCTTTTCTCCGCTTCGTCCTGACGCGACTCCACCCAACGGCGAGTCAAATCCAGGCAGGCCGGGACCCATTCGTCCGTCAATTCCTCATAACGATAATCCGGATACAAGGCTTTAAAACGATTCACATGATTACGTTTGGCCTGTAACTTTTTACCGGACAACGCAGCCAACGACTCGCGCAAATAGATATAATCCGCATGGTCCCGGTTGGCATTCACACGGCAGTCTTCCCCCATGCACTCTTCCACCTGCGGCATCAAATCCTCACAAACGCCTAACAGCAAAAGAGGATGAGACAACCGACACGCATCTTCTTTCAAAGCCTGCAGAATGGCACACCAATCTCCCTCACCCACAGGCATAAGATAAGCCAAATGTCCATCCGCGTAAAAACGAAACACCAGAAAACCGCCCCACTCCGCCACCTCCGTGCGATAAAGCATTCTCCAGGCATAAAGATTGGCAAAAGACAAATCACAGTTGCGACGACCTGCGTTTTCAGTATATTTCCACACAAGCGAACGGTCTGCTAAAGATAAAGGATGAAAATCAAGGGACATAAAATATTTTTTTGATACCAAAGTAACATAAAAATTATGAGAGGAACACCATCCCGGAATATAAAAAAATAAAATAGGAATCATACGGTTATTCGGTCAAAAAGCAGTAATTTTGCACAATCCTACTAATTGCAATGTAGAGTTATCAATTTAAAGATTTTAAATATGGACTTAATCAAAGAGATTGTCTCACGCGCTCAAGCTAACAAACAGCGCATTGTTCTTCCTGAAGGTACGGAAGAGCGCACATTAAAGGCTGCCAACCAGATTCTTACCGATGAGGTGGCCGACTTGATTTTATTAGGAAACCGTTCAGAAATAGAAGAAGCGGCAAAAAAATGGGGATTGGGAAACATATCCAAGGCTACTATCATAGACCCGGCTACCAGCCCGAAAAAAGAAGAATATGCCCAATTGCTTTTCGAATTGCGTAAGAAAAAAGGCATGACGATAGAAGAAGCCCACCAAAAAGTGCAGGATCCCTTGTTCTACGGTTGCCTGATGATTAAGGCCGGCGATGCCGACGGACAGTTGGCCGGCGCACGTAACACGACCGGCAACGTATTGCGTCCTGCCCTGCAAATCATCAAGACAGCCCCGGGCATCACCTGCGTTTCCGGAGCAATGTTGCTGCTCACTAAAGCTCCCAACTACGGAAAGAACGGCATTTTGGTTATGGGCGACGTAGCCGTCACCCCTGTACCCGATGCAGGACAGTTGGCTCAGATTGCCGTTTGTACCGCCCGCACAGCCAAAGCCGTGGCCGGAATCGACCCGAAGGTAGCTATGCTGAGCTTCTCCACCAAAGGTTCTGCGAAACACGAAGTCGTAGACAAAGTAGTGGAAGCTACCAAGCTGGCACGCGAAATGGCTCCGGGTCTCAGCATCGACGGCGAACTCCAGGCTGATGCCGCACTTGTACCGAGCGTAGGCGAAAGCAAAGCTCCGGGTTCCGAAATCGCCGGACATGCCAACGTTCTGATTGTTCCCAATCTTGAAGTCGGCAACATCTCCTATAAATTGGTACAACGTCTGGGACATGCCGAAGCCATCGGCCCTATCCTCCAAGGCATAGCACGTCCGGTCAACGACCTTTCCCGAGGATGCTCCATTGAGGACGTTTACACCATGGTAGCCGTCACGGCCAACCAAGCTATTGCGGCAAAAGAACAAAAATAAACGAAAGCTTTAAAATTACACCTATTATATAATATGAAGATTTTAGTATTAAACTGCGGAAGTTCCTCCATCAAATATAAATTATACGACATGACCGACCATTCCGTCATGGCACAGGGCGGTATAGAAAAAATAGGTCTGCCCGGTTCTTTCCTGAAAATGACTTTGCCGGACGGGACGAAGAAAATCATCGAGGAAGACATCCCCGAACATACCAAAGGCGTACAATTCATCTTCCACATCCTGACCGACCCGGAACTCGGTGCATTGAAATCGCTGGAAGAGCTTGGCGCCGTAGGACACCGTATGGTACACGGCGGGGAAAAGTTCAACCAAAGCGTGTTGCTCACTCCCGAAGTGTTGGAAGCCTTCACAGCCTGCAACGACTTGGCCCCGCTACATAATCCCGCCAACCTGAAAGGCGTAAATGCCGTATCGGCCCTTCTGCCTTCGATTCCCCAGGTGGGCGTATTCGACACAGCCTTCCATCAGACGATGCCCGACTATGCCTATATGTATGCCCTGCCCTACGAGATGTATGAAAAATACGGCATCCGCCGTTACGGCTTCCATGGCACGTCCCACCGTTATGTATCCCAACGTGTCTGCGAATACCTTGGCGTAGATCCTGCCGGCAAACGCATCATCACTTGCCATGTGGGTAATGGCGGTTCCATTTCGGCCGTAAAAGACGGCAAATGTATCGACACCTCCATGGGACTGACTCCGCTGGAAGGCCTGATGATGGGTACCCGTTCCGGCGATGTAGACGGCGGCGCGGTAACCTTTATCATGGACAAGGAAGGGCTTGCTCCTTCTGAGATGTCCAACCTCCTGAACAAAAAATCCGGCGTGGCCGGTGTCACGGGAGTTTCTTCGGACATGCGTGAGGTGATTGCCGCAGCCCACGAAGGCAACCAACGCTGCCGCTTGGCCCTCGACATGTACGCCTACCGCGTGAAAAAGTATATCGGTGCTTACGCTGCGGCCATGAACGGGGTGGACATCATCCTCTTCACCGGAGGCGTGGGAGAAAACCAGGCCGACATGCGCGAAGCTTTCTGCAACGGTCTGGACTATCTGGGCGTATCGCTCGACAAAGCCAAAAACAATACCGTACGTGGCGACGAAGCCATCATCTCCACACCAGACAGCAAAGTGACGGTATGTGTCATCCCGACCGATGAGGAACTGATGATTGCCAAAGACACCATGGCATTGGTATGAACCTCGCCTTCTTCCTTCACTATCTGAAGGAAAAATACCCATGCAATGGAAAATGTTTCTAACTCTATACAGGGTGCGGGATTGTTTCCGCACCCTTTTTATATCGGTCTGCCGGAAAGATTCTGCGTCAAGGAGACGGCACAATATAATTTTTTCCCGAAAACACTTGCAAGTCACTTATTTTTCAAATACTTTTGGTGATGAACTTCGGGAAGGTAAGCCTTACAAAGGACAACACGTCCAATAACCGAAAACATAACGAATATGAAAAAAAGAACATTCTTCATATCTTTATTCAGTACGGCAATACTTGGCATTGCGGGATACATTGGATATAAAACTTCCCAAACGGACACGGCCACAAATGAAAGTCACCTATCCTTAAATGTAATCAACAAAGACAAACCCGTTAATGTGGAATTGCGTGACATAGTCGACAGCATCCAATATACAGTGTTAGAATCATCCGGTTCTTGCATGTTAGGAGAAATAACGAGGGTCAAGAAAACGGATGGGTACTATTTTGTAAGAGACGATTTCGGACTATACGCATTTGATGAAGAGGGACACTTTATAAACGAAATAAGCCAAAAAGGGAATGGAAACAAGGAGTACGTCCACTTGGAAAATTTCTATATCGACGAACAACAAAAGGCAATCGGACTAATCTGCAACCCGTCCCCAAAAATCATGTTTTTCAGCTATGACGGCGAATATCTATCCACCGTCCGATTGCCGGAAGAAGACGGCGGAATACATTCCATAATGAGAAGCCCCGACCAAGATTTACTGGCATACTACCCTATGCCCAATGATTATATTAAAATCGAACATGAATATAAAAAAGTGGAAATCAACGGCAACGGACTAAAAACGTTTCCCCTGCTTGCCATGAAAGACCTGACGACAAAAGGTATCCATTACGCGTTTTCAGCCTGCCCCATGGCCATCTATAAAGACACCTGTTATCTGTTATCCGTCCTCTCGCACAATCTGTACGCTTACAAAAATGGAGAAATAAAACATGCCTACCAATTTGATTGGGCCAAGCAACTTCCAAGCACAAAGTTCCTAAAAGAATGCAGGAATGAAAACTTTTATGACTTAAAAGAGAAAATACAGGAATCGGGCATGAGCATCGGATTCACTGGCATACAGGCAAACAAAGACTATATGTTTATCTCCGTCAACAATGAAAACACACTGATATGGGATGGCAGGCAAAGTGTCTTGATACATAACACTTATGACAGCGAGAGAAATTTCCACTTTCCCAATATCGCATTGAGCGGAGGATGCTCGGATGAAAACATCAGCTTTTATAATGCTGATATTTTATGTCAACAGAAAAAGCAACTGCCCACACGAAGCCAAACTTTCAACCGGATAGTCCAATCCATTAAAGAAGAGGACAACCCGGTTCTCTACCGGTTCATATTCAAAAAGGATCTAATAAACCATATAAGCATGAAATATAAACTAAAATAGCCATCGTTCTATGAAAATCAGCTTGAACCAACGAACGGGATTCTTCTTGCTGAATCCCATATAATCCCACCAGACCATGGCAAAATACCTCAGCACTTTATTATATATAGGCGTATTTCTCTCTTCTTGCCAAAAAGAAGCACCTATACGACAAATAACCGGATTCGACTCGCCACCCGCCATAAATGGGCAGGGGTTTACCGCTGATTCATTTTACGTCGTGCCTTTAGAGAGTAAGAACAACGTCATCATAAGCGACATCCGTAAAATAGATTTCGTAGACTCATCAATGGTCATCCTTTCTTCCGAAGGCGTTTTTTCTTTCAATAGGCAAGGACAATATTTATGTCAATATGGGGAAAAGGGTAACGGCTCAGGAGAATACCATACATTGACTTCCATGTGGGTTGACGAGCAAAAACATGTTCGTATCATAGACGGAGCCAGAAACAGAATACTGACCTTTAATACTGATGGACAGTTGTTGGACACACAAACCTATCCCTCGTCGACTTTCGACCTGCTAAACGATTGCGAACCCATTAACAACAATCATCTTTTTTGTTCAAACCATATCTATAATGACTTAAACACCATCTATTCGACTTTCGACTTGCAGAGAAAAGAAAGTCACCCCCTTCACAAGTTTGCAGGAAAAACGGCAAACACGCAAGAATATACAGGGCGACATGCCTTCACACTGCAAAAAGACACCGTCTTCTGTGTTTCCCCTTTCAGCCCGGACATATATTATTGGACTGAAGGAAACAACGACATACGCCCTTATCTTTCGATTATGACAGAACAAGAAATATTGTCTGAAAAAGAACAAACCTCCATCGAAGATTTTGGCATAACGCGTTACGCCAAATTACTCAATCAGGACGTATTCACAGGATTTACAGACTTGTTCATAACCCCTCAATACTACTTCTTAGGTTTTTATAACCTCTCTTATTTCTTAGTGAACAAAAGTACCCACAAGGGAGTCAGGTATGAATATCCGCTACAAACAGATAAAATATCATACCTTCCGCTGATTAATATAAGAGCCGTAAGTCCCCAAGGCTTTTTGGTGGGCTTTGAAGAGGCTTATAAACTCAAGCAGTGGAAAATCAACACAGAAACACAAGATGATAACTTAAGAAAGGTTCAGGCCGTGGTCCAGAAGATTTCTGCTGAAGACAATCCTTGCTTGTTCTTTTATAGGCTGAAATAAATCGACATAAAAAACGTGTAGAGAAAAAGGAACAAGGCATGGCGGTGACAAAACATCTTACTTTGCTGCATCCCAAAGCAATCCGCTAATTTACAACCGGATACGAAGCAAAAATCAATCTCCGCAGAACGGAAAATCGTTCGGCTGAGATTGATTTTTCAATCGGCTGAGAAACGTTTTCCGTTCTGCGGAGATTGATTTTCCGAACGGCACAGAGCGGATTCCGTCATGTATTTTCACAAAACTTTCATTTCCGCAAACCGTCCGGCGGAAACAGCGACAGACACGCTGCAAAAGTTACAGACAAGTGTCGCCCTCTACATAGTTCTCCATAAACAGGTTCTCCCCGTCGAATACGGCGTAAGTGAACTGCGTAATCCAGTCGCCCAGAATCAGGACACGGCTCGAACGGGTCAGCATCAAGTCCAGCTCGATGTGACGATGGCCGAAAATGAAATAGTTGATTTCGGAATGGGCTTTCAGGTATTCCTTGGCAAAACGGACGAGATACTCCTTGTCCTCGCCCAGATACGGAGGGTCGCCGCCTTCCACGCCATGCTTCAGGCGGCTGTGCGCCGCCCAAGACAGGCCGAAATCCACAGCCCAACGGGGATGGATGCAGGAAAACATGCGTTGGCAAAGGCGGTTGCGGAACACGGCACGCAGGAAACGGAACTTGCGGTCGGGGTCGCCCAAGCCGTCGCCGTGCGCCAGCATGAACACCTTGTCGCCCATCTCCACCGTCATCGGCTCGGTGTGCAGCGTCACGCCGCATTCCTTCACCAAGTAATCGCCGCACCAGATGTCGTGGTTGCCCGTAAAGAAGTGCACCTCCACGCCCCGGTCGGCCAATTCGCTGAGCTTCCCAAGAAAACGGGTGTAGCCACGGGGCACCACCGTCTTGTATTCATACCAAAAATCAAAGATGTCTCCCAGCAGGTAGACCGCCGAAGCCTTATCCTTGATACCGTCCAGAAAGCGCACCAACCGGCGTTCCCGCGTACGGTCGTGCGGGATGGAGCGGCATCCCAAATGGGCATCCGAAAGAAAATATACGCTTTTCATCACAAGAATCCCAATTCCATTTTGGCTTCCTCGGTCATCATGTCCTTGTCCCACTCGGGTTCAAACACCAGATTGACCTCCACCGACTTTACTTGCTCTATGCTCTCCAGCTTCTGACGCACGTCCTCCACGATGAAATCCGCAGCCGGACAGTTCGGAGCCGTAAGCGTCATGTCCACGCTCAGGGCATAGTCGTCCGCCAAGTCTATCTTATATATCAATCCGAGGTCGTACACATTCACCGGTATCTCAGGGTCGTACACCGTCTTGAGCATCTCGATCACTTTCTCTTCCACCTGCAATTTCTCCGGCATTTTCTTTTCCTCTTCCATATATCGGTCTTTATTTATCTTGTTATACTAATTTACCTTCTTCACAATAACTGTAAAAACCGCCTTCGGCCACGATGATGTGGTCCAACAGACGGATATTCATCATCCGGCAAGCCTTCTGGAGCCGGTCGGTCAGCCGGTCGTCCTCCATACTGGGGCGCACCTGACCCGACGGGTGGTTATGGCAAAGCGCGATGACGGGCGCGCGGTGCAACAGGGCTTCGCGCAAAATCAGGCGGATGTCGACCGCCGTCTCCGTCAGTCCGCCCTTGCTCACCAACACCTTATCCAAAATGCGGCAGGCCTGGTTCATCAGAAGCACATAACATTCCTCGTGAAACAGATCCTGCATCTGCGGCAGGAAATAATGGTACAAGTCCACACTGGAACGGATGGAAGGCAGTTCCACCGCATCTTCCTCCATACGGCGGCGCCCCAGTTCGCAAGCGGCCATGATGGCCACGGCCTTGGCTTCGCCCAGCCCCTTGTAACGGCGCACCCTCTTTTTCTTTCCGGTCTCCTTGTCCCATACCTCCACATTTCCGGTCAGTTCTTCGAGCGACATGCGCCCCAATGCCTTCAAACGATTGTCGCAATCGGCCATGACACGCTTCATCAAGCCCACGGCAGACTCCTCCACAGTGCCCGAACCGATAAGGATGGCCAGCAGTTCGGCATTGCTCAACGCCGAAGCCCCTTTCTGCATCATCTTCTCGCGAGGGCGGTCGTCTTCGGCCCATTGCTTGATATTCAGTTTCGCCGTCTCCATACGCTCATTTATAGAAATTCTTCTCGAAAGCCGAAAACTCATCCTTGCCGCGCACGCACCGCTGCCACCATGCACGGAGGAATCCCGTACCGTAGCCCGTCAGTTGGACAAAAGAAGCCCCCACGGCCTGCACGCCGATTTTCAAACTGCGGTTGGCCACCGTGGCATCCGTGCAAATCAACAGGGCGAACAATAACAAGGGCAACAAGGGTATCCACGACAAGGCATGAAACACAGCCGCATGCTGCATCAAGCCCGGCATCTCTACGGCATATACGTAACGGTGGGTCATTTGGAAAATCCAGACCGAACCAACCCATCCTACAAGTGCGGCCAACAGTAGGCAGCATGCCCCCACGGTAAATACCATGGGCAACAGATGCACCAACTTCAGCGATTCGGGATATTTCTTGTACAGATTGATACGCGCAATACCAGAATTATACACTTGCTTGAAAAACTTCTTCATGTCCGTGCGCCGCTTGTGCCACACCCAGGCATCGGGAAACAAACGGCAACTGCACCCGGCCTTGAATATCCGGATGCTGAAATCAATGTCCTCGCCAAAACGCATTTTGGAAAAGCCTCCCAACCGGCGGTAGACTTCCGCCCGGACTCCCATGTTGAAGGAGCGCGGATAGAACTTATCCATTTTCTTCTTCCCTCCCCGGATGCCTCCCGTAGTGAAAAACGAGGTCATGGCATAACTGATGGCCTTTTGCACGTCCGTGAAAGATTCATGTGCCCGGTCGGGACCGCCGAACGCATCGGCAGGCTCGCGCCGCAACTCGTCGTCTACGGCCTGCAAATATCCCGGCGGAAGCACACAGTCCGAATCCAGCACTATCAGGTACTCGCCGCTGCTGCGCTCCGCCCCGTAATTGCGGGTCTGGCCCGGCCCGGAGTTCGGCTTGTCGTAATACTTCACCGACAAGCGTCCGGCGTATTTCTCCACCACGTCGCGGCACGGACGGGAAGAACCGTCCTCCACCACGACCGTTTCAAAGTCCGTAAACGTCTGCCCGGTAAGGCTTTCCAACAGTTCATCCACCTCATCGGGACGATTGTAGACCGGTATAATCAGAGAATATTTCATTGTTTCAACTCACGCTACGAGAGACAAGCCCTCATTGGACATCCTATTTTCCAGACACCCCAAGCGGGATGCGCTTTGGCTTTGTCGAGCAAATGTAACAAAAAAAAGTGAACAACAAGGCGCAAAACACCTTATTATTCACTTTCCGTCATTAAAAACTAAAATATCTTCCGTTACTTCACGCGGCCCAAATACGAACCGTCACGAGTATCGACTTCTATCATCTCACCCTCGTTCACGAACAAAGGCACACGCACCGTTGCACCGGTCTCCACCGTGGCAGGCTTCAGGGTGTTGGTGGCCGTATCGCCTTTCAGTCCCGGTTCGGTATAAGTTACCTTCAGTACCACCTTGGTCGGCACATCGGCATAAAGCACAGTCTCGGTAGAAGCATCCGAAACCACATCTACGACTTCGCCTTCCTTCATGAAATCCACACCGTTAATCAGTTCTTTGGCGATAGGTATCTGCTCAAAAGTTTCCTGGTTCATGAAGATATAATCTTCGCCCTCCTGATAAAGATACTGGTAGGGACGACGTTCCACACGCACGTCTTCCAAGGCTTCACCGATGTTGAAACGACGTTCGAGCACATAACCGTTGACCACGTCTTTCAACTTCGTACGCATGAAGGTATTGCCCTTACCCGGTTTCACATGCAGGAAATCGATACAGAAATACAACTTGCCATCCATACGAATGCAAGTACCTTTTTTAATGTCTTGAGCGTTAATCATAAAAATCTTGCTTTGTATTCTATTTTAAATGTATATAATTGATGCACACTTTCATTTGCGCTGCAAAGTTAATGGAAAAAAGAAAAAAAACACAAAAGTTTTGGTAGAAAATGACTTATCTCTTGCTTAATTTAAAAAAAGTGCCTAATTTTGCACCCCGAACCCGATAAGAAACAAATAAAAACAGAATATAACAATGAAAAGAACATTTCAACCCCACAACAGAAAGAGAAAGAACAAGCATGGTTTCCGTGAAAGAATGACTACGAAAAACGGTCGTAAGGTATTGGCTTCACGCCGTGCGAAAGGTCGCAAAAAACTTACCGTATCCGATGAAAGACATGGTAAATAAGTTGCGGACGTCTTTTTCCGAAAGAAATTGAAAGAAGTAAGGAAGCCCTTACTTCTTTTTTGTTTTTTATCCGTATCTTTAAATAAAACAGGCGTGGCCCGACATGGCCAAAACTTGAAAAACTTTGTTTTTCGTTTGCCTTTGCTCTCGCCTTTCACTATCTTTGTTCCCACAAATATACACAGGTACTCGCAATGACCATAAAAGAATTCTTCGGCAAACTGACCAGCAAAATCATTTGGGTGAATCTGCTGGCGATGTTCTTAATCATAGTAGCCATCGCTGTCGGCATCTGGATCGGACTGGAACGCTACACCATGCACGGGGTGGAAATCACCGTGCCGAACGTGAAAGGCATGCGTGTGTACGACGCACGCCAGACTTTGGAAAGGCAAGGGCTGGTGGCTGTTGTCACGGATTCCGGATACAACAAGACGCTGCCTTCCGGAACGGTGTTGGAACAGACTCCGGCCAACAACAGTCAAGTGAAACCCGGACGGGAAATCTACCTGACCATCAATACGACACGTACTCCCACCCTCCCGATGCCGGACATTGCCGACAACAGCTCCCTGCGTGAGGCGGAAGCGCGGTTGACGGCCATGGGATTCAAACTCAGCCCGTGTGAATACGTAGACGGCGAAAGAGATTGGGTGTACGGTGTGAAATACCGCGGAAAGAACATCTTCGGGGGCGACCGTATCCCTATTGATGCCGAACTGACCCTACAGGTAGGAAGCGGAAGCTTTGGCGACGATTCGCTCTACGTTTCCGGCGACGACTCTATTTCCGTTACGGAAGAAGAGCTTTATGACGAAGACCGGGATGTCACGGTTCCGGATGATTTTTAACGTACGTTCCTCCATGATACAATGAATACGGACTGTAACAACAAAGACAGGCTGCCATCGAACGGTATCCCGTTCACGGACGAAGAACCTGACGAAGAAGGCGTATCGGTGTATGAACACCACCGCCTGACAGCGGACAGCGGACAAAAGCCGATGAGAATAGACAAGTTCCTGATGGAACATCTGTACAATACGTCGCGCAACCGGCTGCAACGGGCTGCCGAGCAGGAATTCATCCTCGTAAACGGACGGCCGGTGAAAAGCAGCTATAAGGTGAAACCGCTCGATGAAATCGTCATTCTCCTGGACCGACCTAAATATGACAATGAAATCATCGCGGAAGACATTCCCCTCGACATCGTGTACGAAGACGAAGACCTGATGGTGGTGGACAAACCTGCGGGATTGGTGGTGCATCCCGGATGCGGAAATTATACCGGCACGTTGGTCAATGCCATCGCCTGGCATCTGAAAGACAATCCGGACTATGACCCGAACGACCCGACCGTGGGATTGGTACACCGCATAGACAAGGACACCTCCGGACTTCTCGTGGTGGCCAAAAATGCCGACGCCAAAACGCATCTGGGCAAACAGTTCTTCAACAAAACCACCAAAAGACTGTACAATGCCTTGGTCTGGGGAAACTTTCAGGAGGAAGAAGGACGTATCGAAGGCAACATCGCCCGCCACCCGAAAGACCGGATGCAGATGGCAGTCTTCCCGCCGGACAGCGAAATCGGGAAACATGCCGTCACCCACTACCGCGTACTGGAGAATTTCAATTATGTCACACTCGTGGAATGCAGGCTGGAAACCGGACGTACCCATCAAATCCGAGCCCACATGAAACATATCGGCCATCCGCTTTTCAACGACGAACGTTATGGCGGAAACGAGATCCTGCGCGGCACACAATTCAGTAAATACAAGCAATTCATACAAAACTGTTTTGCCGTATGTCCGCGTCAGGCACTCCATGCCCGGACGTTGGGATTCATACATCCGCGCAGCGGACAGGAGATGTATTTCACTTCGGAACTCCCGGCGGACATGACGGCACTATTGGAACGGTGGCGCAGTTACACCGCGCACAGGGATATGGAATAAACAGAAACATAAGCTTATTATAATATCAGCAAAAAATGAAAAAAACAATCGCGATTGTAGCCGGAGGGGATTCCTCCGAACACGACGTTTCCCTTCGGAGCGCCGAAGGTATCCATTCCTTTCTCGACAAGGAAAGATATGAAGTTTATATCATTGAAATCAAAGGTATGACATGGGAGGCTCATCTGAAAGACGGGAGCCGTTCGAACGTGGACCGCAACGATTTCAGCTTCATGGAAGGCGGCAAACGTATCCGGCCTGATTTCGCCTACATCACCATACATGGCACTCCGGGCGAGAACGGTATCCTGCAAGGATATTTCGACCTCATCCATCTGCCTTACTCCACATCGGACGTGCTCGTGGAGGCCATGACGTTCAATAAATTCACCCTGAACCAGTACCTGAAAGGATTCGGTGTCAGCGTCAGCGAAAGCCTCATCGTCCGTAAAGGGTTCGAGCATTTGGTCACCGATGACGAAATCATAGAAAAAATAGGTTTGCCCTGCTTCGTGAAGCCCAATGCGGGCGGTTCCAGTTTCGGTGTGACGAAAGTGAAAAGCGCCGACCAGATACACGAAGCCATCCTGAAAGCCATGCGCGAAAGCGACGAAGTGATGGTGGAAGCCTTCATGGAAGGAACGGAAATCAGCCAGGGGTGCTACAAGACGCAAGAGAAAGAAGTGGTGCTGCCCGCCACCGAAGTGGTGAGCGACAACGAGTTTTTCGATTACAACGCCAAGTACAACGGACAGGTCAGGGAAATCACGCCGGCACGCCTGAAAGAAGAAACCGCCGAACGCGTAAGCCTCATCACCTCCATGATATATGACATATTGGGATGTAGCGGAATCATCCGGGTGGACTATATCATCACGCATACTACCGACGAGAACGACAAAGAGAGAGAACGAATCAACATGCTGGAAGTCAACACCACACCGGGCATGACCGCCACCAGTTTCATTCCCCAACAGGTACGGGCTGCCGGGATGGACATGAAAGACGTGTTGACTGACATCATCGAAAACAAACTGTCATAACAAACCTTACAGCTTATGCGTACGCCTGAAGAATTCGACGAAATCCGTCCATACGACCCGGAAGAGCTTCCGGCCATATTTGAAGAACTGATAGCCGACCCGGAATTCCGCGCCGCCGCCGAACAGGTATTGCCCGAAGTGCCTTATGAAGAGGCTTGCAACCGTCTGCGCCGTTGCCGGACCAATCTGGAAGTGCAACAAACCTTCTTCTATCCCTTGCTTCACGGCATTGTCGACCGATGCAGCGACGGACTGGTGTTGGAGAACAGCCAGTCGGTAGACAAACATGTACCGCATACTTTCATCACCAACCACCGCGACATTGTGATGGATTCGGCTTTCCTTTCCATCAGTCTGTTGGACAACGGTTTCGGCAACACAATGGAAATTGCCATAGGCGACAACCTGTTGATACGCCCTTGGATTAAAAAACTGGTAAGGGTGGACAAGGCCTTCATCGTACAACGCTCTGTAAGCCTGCGTCAAATGCTGGCTTCCAGCGCACGGCTAAGCCGCTACATGCACTACGCCATCGCCACGAAACATGAGAACATCTGGATTGCCCAACGGGAAGGACGCGCCAAGGATTCAAACGACCGTACGCAAGATTCCATCCTCAAAATGATGGCCATGGGGGGAGAAGGAAGCATCATCGACCGCCTGAAGCAGTTGAATCTCGTACCGACCGCACTTTCATACGAATACGACCCTTGTGATTATTTGAAAGCACAGGAATTCCAACAGAAGCGCGACATCGAAGGATTCAAGAAGAGCCCGAAAGATGATCTGGTAAACATGCAGACCGGGATTTTCGGGTACAAAGGGCGGATATGCTTCCGCGTGGCCGGCCCGCTGAACGATTGGCTGGACACATTGCCCGCCGATATGCCCAAGACGGAACTGTTCACGACCGTGGCATCTCGTATCGACAAGGAGATTCACCGCAATTACAAGTTATACGCCGGGAACTATGTGGCTGCCGACTTGCTACGGGGCACACAAGAGTTTGCGGCACATTACACTTCTGAAGAGAAAACGCGTTTTGAAGCTTACCTCGAAAGCCGTCTGGAAAAAGTAACCTTACCCAACCCAGACACGGCCTTCTTACGCGAACGCTTGCTCGCGATGTACGCCAATCCGGTATTTAACTATATGGCAGCCCGTCAGGAATAAAGATATGAAAAGGCATTTGAGGTTAAAAACAGACTTTCCGCTTTTCCGGTTTTTGCCGGAAAGGTGGAAAGCCTGTCTGTTTCTTATAGGTTGCCTGTGCTGCACGGCATGCGGTGACGATGAAGAAGACGGATATGTATATCCCTCGCTTCTGACTGAATTCGTTGAAGTCTATACGGACGCGAAAGGCAACGGCACGCAATTTGTCACCGACGACGGTAAGATATATGCCATCAACAGCCCGATACAAGGTTTACAGCCTGACGCTGCCTACCGTCTCGTATGCGGCTACGAAGTGACAGCCGACTACCAAGAAGGGCACCCTGTGGCTAAAATCTATACAGTCGAGACGGTTAACCTCTTGAAGCTGAAAGAAGAACCGTCGGATACTGATGACCCGTTGGCTGTCGCCAGTATCTGGAATGGCGGAAATTACCTCAACCTTCACCTCATGCCCAAGACACAAGGCGGTACGCAGGAATGGGGATACCGCACGGATTCCACCCGCTCTTCCCATACCGGAACTGTTTACCACTTGTCACTTTATCACCGGCAGCCCGGCGACCCGTATTCATATTCCACCACGGTATATGCCAGCCTCCCCCTTCTTCCTCTCGGCCTACAAGAAGGTGACAGCATCGCATTCACGATTCTGACTTTCGACGGACGGAAGACGTGGCGGTTCGGCTTTTAGCACTTCACGCCCAAATAATCCTTATAAAGAGAGCTTTCCTTAGTATTCTTTTCAACCTGACCGGCAAACAGGAATATACACCGCTTGCCGGTCAGATGGGTGAGGGTTATAATGCCTCCAGCATTCGTTTAAGCACTACTGTGGCTGAAATCTCACGATTGGCAGCTTCGGGGATGACCAACGATTGCGGGCTTTCTATCACATCGTCCGTCACAATCATATTGCGGCGCACGGGCAGACAATGCATGAAGAAAGCGTTGTTCGTCACAGCCATGTGAGCAGCATCCACCGTCCAACTCATGTCCTTGTTCAACACCTTTCCGTAGTCCGCCGGACGGGTCACACCGGGACAACTCCAGTTCTTGGCGTAGATGAAGTCGGCCCCTTCGAAGGCTTTCAGTTGGTCGTACTCCACACGGGCGTCACCCACGAACTTCGGATCGAGGTCATAGCCTTCGGGATGCGTCACAACGAAATCCACGTCTGCGGCGTTCATCCATTGGGCGAAACTGTTGGGTACGGCCTGAGGCAACGCCTTGGGATGAGGTGCCCACGAAAGCACCACCTTGGGGCGCGCCGTCCGTTTGTACTCTTCGATGGTAATCAAATCGGCAAAACTCTGCAAGGGATGCACCGTGGCGCTCTCCATAAAGAACACGGGCTTGCCAGAGTAACGGATAAATTGGTTCAGTATCTTTTCCTCATAATCGTCCTTACGGCTTTCGAAGGTGGCAAACGAACGTACTCCGATAAGGTCGCAATAGCATCCCATCACGGGAATGGCTTCCAACAAATGTTCGCTCTTGTCGCCATCCATAATCACGCCACGCTCCGTCTCCAGTTTCCATGCCCCTTGGTTCACGTCGAGCACGATGACGTTCATGCCAAGATTCATGGCAGCCTTTTGCGTACTCAACCGTGTGCGCAGGCTGTTGTTGAAGAAGATGAGGAGGGCAGTCTTGTTCCTCCCCAGTTCCTGATATTGAAAACGATTATTCTTTACCTCGAAAGCCTCGCGCAAGGCGGCTTTCAAATCGCCTAAGTCTTCTACGTTTTGAAATACTCTCATAAGATTGTTGTTTAATGATTGATAATCGGACTACTTCGGGCGTACCTGTCCATCGCCCTGCACGAACCATTTGTAGGTCGTGATTTCTTCCAACGCCATCGGGCCGCGGGCATGCAGTTTCTGGGTGCTGATGCCTATCTCGGCTCCAAGTCCGAACTGAGCCCCGTCGGTAAAAGAGGTCGGCGCATTAGCATACACGCAGGCGGCATCCACCAACTGCAAGAACTTTTCGGCTGCATCGGCGTTCTCGGTAATGATACACTCGCTATGTCCCGAACCGAAACGGGCGATATGGGCCAGCGCCTCGTCCAAAGAATCCACCGTCTTCACGGCCATTTTGTAATCCATAAACTCAGTGCCGAAATGTTTCTCCGTAGCCGCTTCCAACAGGTCCGCCGGATAATGCCCCTGTAGGGCGGTCAAGGCGCGGCTGTCGGCATAAATGCGCACACGGCCCTCCTGCAACGGAGCGCACAATTGCGGCAGGTCGGACAAACGGGAGGCATGAATCAGCACGCTGTCCAACGCATTGCATACGCTCACCCGGCGCGTCTTGGCATTGTTGACAATAGCGGCACCTTTCCGCACATCCCCATCCACGTCAAAATAAGCATGGCAAACTCCGGCTCCGGTCTCAATGACCGGAATACGGGCATTCTCGCGCACATATTGAATCAAAGCACTGCTACCACGCGGAATCAGCAAATCCACATAACCGCGTGCCTGCAACAAAGCCGCCGTGGCCTCACGTTCGGCCGGTAATAAGACAACGACGTCCGGAGTCACACCGAAACGCTCCAATACGCCGTGGATTACTTTCACAATGGCACGATTGGAAAAGTCGGCGTCGCTTCCGCCCTTCAACACGCAGGCACTCCCGGCCTTGAGGCAAAGCGAAAAGACATCGAAGCTCACGTTGGGGCGTGCCTCATAAATCACCCCTATCACGCCGAACGGCACACTCACCCGTTTCAAGTCCAATCCGTTGGGCAATACGGTATGTTTCAGCACCCTTCCCAAAGGAGAAGGCAAATCCGCCACATGACGCGTGTCTGCGGCAATGCCTTCCAAACGCGCCGATGTAAGTTTCAGGCGGTCGTACATCGGGTTGTCGGAAGACATGCGCTCCAAATCGCGCGCATTCTCCGTCAGGATGTATTCCGACTGTGCCAAAGCTTCATCCGCTACCGCACGTAGTATCTCATCCACACGTCCTACCGGCAACTGCAGTAACTCGCGGCCGGCTGCTCTTGCCCGTTCAAACAGAGAAGTCAAATCCATAGTTTTCCTTTTATTATTGTTTTCATTGATTTTCACCTACACGGTTCCACGTCCGGCACCAGGCATACAAGCCTCATACCTGTATCGGGAAGCACGGGCTTATTCCAAATATAAATAATCATAATGCACCAAAGGCTTACAGTCGTGCTGCCCGATGACCCGGGCGGCTTCCTCGCAGCTATATGCCACACGCCCCACTCCCAGATTCTGCCCCTCGGGCGACATGATACGTACCAGGTCGCCTTTTTCAAAATCGCCTTCCACATGCGTGACCCCTACCGGCAGGATACTCACGGCACGGTCGCCGCACACGGCTTCCACCGCCTTGGCGTTCAGGTAAACCTTCCCTTTCGTGAACCCTGTGCTGTGAGCCACCCATTTCTTCACGCTCGACACATTGCCTTCACGCGGAGCAAAACGGGTGCACACCCGGCTTCCAGGACGTAAAACCAAGTCCGTAAGCACGTCATCACGTTTGCCGTTGGCAATGATGACTTCGATGCCTTCGTCGGCCACCTTGCGGGCTATGGAACATTTGGTCATCATCCCGCCGCGTCCGAAACCGGATTTCTCCGTACGGATATACTCCTGCAAATCCCGTTCCGGTTCCACCTCACGGATAACCTCCACGCCCGGTTCGCCGGGAAGGCCGTTGTATATGCCATCCACATTGCTCAATATGATTAAAGCCTGCACGTCCATCATCGTGGCAATCAAACCGGACAGTTCGTCGTTATCCGTAAACATCAACTCCGTCACGCTGACGGTGTCATTCTCGTTCACAATCGGAATAACCCCGTTTTCCAACATCACCACCATACAGTTCCGTTGGTTCAGGTAATGACGGCGCGTACTGAAACTCTCTTTCATCGTCAGCACCTGCCCCACCGGCAAGCGGTGCTCGCGGAACAGTTCGTAATAGCGGTTGATGAGCTTGGCCTGCCCCACTGCGGAAAACAGTTGCCGCTGGTCCACGCTGTCCATCTTGCGCGAGACGGCCTCTTTCAGCTCGCCTCTCCCGCTGGCCACGGCACCGGAAGAAATCAATATGACTTCGATACCGTTTTCCCGCAATTCGGCAATCTGGTCCACCAAAGCCGACATGCGTGTCACGTCCAAAGCCCCGTCCTTACGGGTCAGAACGTTACTTCCTATCTTGACAGCTATGCGTTTATATTGTTGTGACATAAAGACACTCCTTTCCTTATTTCTTCACCGAAGCCCTCAATCCTTTGATGACGCTTTGGGTGAACCCAGCCTCCTCCATCGCATTCAGCCCACGGATGGTCAAGCCTCCGGGAGTCGTCACCTTATCAATCTCCATTTCCGGATGCAAGCCTCCGGCCGTTAACAAATCCACGGCCCCTTTCATGGTCTGCATGATGACGCGCTGCGCATCCTTGGCATAAAAGCCCAATTCCACACCACCTTCGGTAGCCGCACGGATGTAACGCATCACGTAAGCTATGCCACAGGAAGCCAAAGCCATTCCCGCGTCCATCAAGCGTTCCTCAACCAACATGGCATCACCCATCTCCTTAAACATCGCCAGCATTTGGGCGTCCAATTCCGGCGTGGAACAAACGGAAGTCATAAAAGTCATACCGCTCATAACTGCAATGGCCGTATTCGGTATCAAATAGTACACTCCGGGGTATTCTCCGTCACCACGATCCAAATAAGTACAAAGTTGCGCCGTGCCAATCCCACCTGCCATAGAGGCTATCGCCTGATTGTCATAATCCAAACTACCTTTGATTTCCTCTATCACCTCTTGTATCTTCCAAGGTTTCACAGCTAATATAACCACATCAGCCCCTGCCGCCGCCTGGGAATTCTCACAAGTGATGTTCAATTCCGGAAACTCAACCTTCAATGCCTCCAACTTACCCCGACTGGGATTGGACACCGTGATATCCGATGTCTTGACCAAGCTTCCCTTTGCCAAACCACGGGCAACGGCTCCTCCCATATTGCCCGCACCGATAATTGCAATCTTCATTGTCACTCTCCTCCTTAAAAGCAGACAAACCGGTCTCCGACATACGCCTGCGACCGGTTTATCTCCGCTTGATTATTCATTAATTATTCACTACACGTTCCAACCGTTTCAAGAAATCAGCCGCTTCCGCCTCACTCAGACAAAGCGGCGGCAAGAGCCTCAGCACGTTCGTGCCGCTGCATCCCGTGAAGCAATGCTCCTCAAAGAGCAACTTGTTCCTGATTTCCTTGTAAGGCACGTCCAACTCCACGCCTATCATCAGGCCGCGCCCTCTGACATCCACCACATGAGGCAGGCGCAAAGCCTTTATGCCTTCCATCAGGAAATTTCCGACCTTGGCGGCATTTTCCACCAGATGCTCCTCTTCCATGATGTCCAACACGGCCAAGGCGGCGGCACAAGCCAAATGGTTTCCACCGAAAGTCGTACCCAACTGGCCGTACACTGGAGTGAATTTGGGCGAAATCAGCACCGCTCCCATGGGGAAACCGTTTCCGATGCCTTTGGCCACCGTAATCAAGTCCGGCTTCACCCCCAAATGCTGGTGGGCGAAGAACTTGCCCGAACGGCCGTAGCCACACTGGATTTCATCGCAAATCAACACCGTATCCGTTTCGTCACATGCCTGCCGCACGCCTTGCATGAACTCGGCAGTGGCCAACCGGATACCTCCGACCCCTTGAATACACTCCACAATCACGGCACACACATCGCCTTTGGCCAACTCCGCCTTGAAAGCGTCCAAATCATTCAAAGGCAAGTAAGTAACATGCCCGTTGGCGTTGATGGGAGCTATGATTTTAGGATTGTCCGTTGTCTCCACGGCCAAAGACGTACGCCCGTGGAACGCTTTTGAAAGGGACAACACGCGCTTGCGTCCATTGTAGAAACTGGCCAACTTCAACGCATTCTCATTGGCTTCCGCCCCGGAATTAATCAGAAAGAACTGATAGTCCTCATAACCGCAGGCCTTGCCCAAACGCTCTGCCAACTCCACCTGCAACTTGTTGACCACGGAATTGCTGTAGAAACCCAACCGGCCAAGTTGCCGTGTCAGCTTCTCTATATAATGCGGATGGCAGTGACCGACACTGATTACGGCATGGCCGCCGTACAAGTCAAGATACTCCTGCCCCTTGTCGTCCCAGACATGGCATCCTTTCCCTTTTACGATGTTCACATCGAAAAGCGGATATACGTCGAATAGATTCATTTTATTACTCCTTTCTTAAATATGACATTCCGTCGCGCCCCCGTTTAGAATGCGGACGGTTTCAGGCTCAAACCGGACGTTTCGTCCAGCCCGAACATGAGGTTCATGTTCTGCACGGCCTGCCCGCTGGCGCCTTTGAGCAAGTTGTCTATCGTAGCCGTGACCAACAATTTATCGCCGAACTTATCCACGTGCACCAAGGCCTTGTTGGTGTTGACCACTTGCTTCATGTCGATGGCCTTGTCCACGTAATGCGTGAAAGCCGCGTCCTTGTAATACTCCTTGTAAAGCCCGGCAAAATACCCGGCATCGACCGATGCGTCCACACGGACCACCTCGGTGGCAAAAATCCCTCGGGCGAAGTCGCCGCGATAGGGAATGAAATCTATCGCTCCGTCGAAGTCCGACTGCAAGGCACGGAGAGACTGGCAAATTTCCGGCACATGCTGATGGTTGAAAGCCTTGTATATGCTCATGTTGTTGTTGCGCCAACTGAAGTGCGTGGTCGCGCCGGGCTTCACCCCGGCACCGGTACTTCCCGTGATGGCATTCACCGACACGTCGCCACTCAACAGGCCGTGGGCAGCCAAAGGCAACAACCCCAACTGGATGCAAGTGGCAAAACAACCGGGATTGGCCACATGCTGCGCCCCGGCAATGGCCGCCTTGTCCAATTCTGGCAGACCGTACACGTAGTCATTGCCCGGAGCCGCCAGACGGAAATCCTGCGCCAAGTCGATAATCTTCACCCGGGAAGGCACATCGTGAGCCTGCAAGAACTCCGCGCTCTTGCCATGCCCGAAACAAAAAAAGATCACGTCCACCTCGTCGAAAGGCAACTGGTCCGTAAACACCAAATCGGTTTCCCCATACAGCCCTTCGTGCACGTCGGTAATCTTATTCCCGGCGTTACTGGAACTATTGATAAACTTTATCTCCGCTTCGGGATGGTTCAGCAGGATGCGGCAAAGTTCGCCGGCCGTATATCCTGCCCCTCCTATGATTCCAACTCTTATCATTTGAAATATCTGTTTTTTTCCTGAGGAATGACAATAACCAGAATGAAATAGGCGATTACACCGGAAAAGGCGGTGAACAGCGTCAGCAAGACATAACCGACACGTACGAGCGTGACATCCAACCCGAAATATCCGGCAATCGCGGCACATACGCCTGCAAGCATCCGTCCCGCACGGGGACGTTCCAGTTTTTTATCTTCCGCCGTCATGGTTTACTTGATTCGTTCCTCGTCCTTATGGTTCGCATAATACAGGCGGAGCGGAGTGGAAGTCACTTTGATAAAGCCCTTGGCGTCCTCTGCCGTCCATCCCTTCTGGGTCTCGCCATACTCGCCGAACTTGTTCTTCACCAAGTCGTCCGGAGAATCCACGCCGACCGTTGTGAAGCCGTAAGGACGAAGCTCCAATGTCACCACGCCGTTCACGTTGCGCTGCGAACTGGTCAGCATGGCCTCGATGTCCGGCATGACAGGCTCCAGATACTGGCTTTCGTGCAAGAACATGCCATACCAGTTGGCCACCTGCTCCTTCCAATATTGCTGCCACTTGCTCAGCGTGTATTTTTCCAAGAAACGGTGCGCACCGATAATCAGCATCGGAGCCGCTGCCTCGAAACCGACACGGCCCTTGATACCGATGATGGTGTCGCCCACATGGCAGTCGCGGCCGATGGCGTAGGCAGCACCTATCTTTTCTATCTCCTGTATGGCCTTGATCTTATCGTCATACTCCACGCCGTTCACGCTACAAATCTCCCCTTTCTTGAAACCGAGCTTCAACAGCTCCGTCCCCGTCTTCGTGGGATGTTTCAGATAAGCGCTCTCAGGCAATCCCTGATTGCTGTCCAGAATCTCTCCGCCACAAATCGACGTGCCCCAGATACCTACGTTGTAGGAATACTTCAACTTCGTGAAATCGGCATAATAACCGTGCTGGTTCAGATAATCCACTTCCTCCTGACGGCTCAGGTTGCTGTCGCGCGTGAGTGTGATGATCTCCATCCCCGGCGCCATCACCAGGAAAGTCATGTCGAAACGAATCTGGTCGTTGCCTGCCCCGGTCGAGCCATGGGCTATCGCATCGGCTCCTACCTCGTTGGCATAACGTGCGATGGCGATGGCCTGGAAAATACGCTCGGACGACACCGAAATCGGGTAACAGTTGTTGCGCAACACATTACCATATATCATGTAACGCAGGCTCTTTGCATAATACTCCTTCGTCACGTCCAACGTGACGTATTCCTTGGCACCCAACTTATAAGCATTTTCCTCGTTGGCCTTCAGTTGCTCGGCGCTGAAACCGCCCGTGTTGGCACAAGCCGCATACACTTCGTACCCCTTTTCCTTGGCCAGATACATCACCGTATAAGAGGTGTCCAAACCTCCGCTGAATGCTACTACTACTTTTTTTGCCATAATATTCCTTTTATTTTGTCTATACCAATTAACGCAGATTTTTTGCAGCCGCCTCGCGGGCCATCTTCACCACATCCTCCGGAAGTTCCACCGGAAGTTTCTCGTCCGGATGCGCGGCAGGGTCATACAACATGGCCGTACACACGCAATACCGCCGCCCCGTACGCTGCAGGATGTCATAATTGACGCAACACGGATGCTCCGGCGTGCCGCAACCTTTCCAATAAGCCTCGTCGTCCGTCAGCTCGGCAAAAGTGACCGGCACGTAACCCAACGCCGTATTGATCTTCATCACGGCACTCTGGCTCGTCAACCCAAACAATTTGGCATGAGGCCACCGCAGGCGCGAAAGCGTAAAGGCCGTCTGCTTGATACGGGTGGCCAGATGATGACGCCGGAACTTCTCTACGACAATCAGTCCCGAATTGGCCACATATTCCTTGTTTCCCCAACTTTCGATATAACAAAACCCGGCAAATTCTTCTTCATCACCTTCGCCGGCCAAAGCTATGACAGCCTTGCGTTCCTTCATCTTCGTGGCCAGATATTCATGCGTACGGGAAGCTATCCCGGAGCCTCTCTTTTTCGCAGAATCCGTTATGGTCGCAAGAATAACATCTACATACTTTTCGTGGCTGGCATCTGCCACAACCACTCTGATTCCATCGTTGTATTCCACTTCTTTCTTAAACTATATACTGTTTACATAAATCGCTCCCGCTCAGCAGACTTGGAGCAAGCTCCGTCTGCGCTCGCTGACTCGCGTTTTCTACGTTATATTCATTGTATGTCGGGAATCACCTCGGCCAACCGCCGTAGGGCCAGTTCGGAGGAAACTCCTTCCGCCAACACCAGTATGATGGTATCGTCTCCGGCCAATGTCCCCAATATTTCTTCAAACCTTTTGTTGTCTATATCGTATGCGATATGACTTGCATGGCCGGGCAAGGTATGAACCACGGCCAGATTGCCTGAAAATTTCACGGACAAGGCACCAGCCTGATGCACGGCAGAGGCGGTCAGATGAGTGTCCGAGACCCTTCTGTAAAGAGGCGAAGCCGGCAATACATACACATATTTGCCGGAGGCATTCGTCGCCTTGGCCACTTTCAGTTGTTTCAAATCGCGGGAAAGCGTAGCCTGAGTCAATTTGAAACCCACCTTTTTCAACTCACGCAACAACTCCTCCTGGCTTGAAATATCCTGTGCAGACACGACCATCTTGATGGCCTCCAAACGGCTGTCTTTATTCCTCATATATCCCTATCCTTTATTACTCCGGTGCAAAGATATGTATTTTAAGCCTCACCGTTTGCATAATATGCAGATATTTTCTCATTTTTATTCAAAACAAATCATATTCCACTTATTATCAAAAGAAAAACAAACTAAAGCGCCCGTTTCTTTCTGCATATTTATGCAATACGTCCACACCGTCCTTTTCCTCTCCCATACCGTATGCCACAGCCACGCCTCCGGTACTTTTATCAAGCATGTCTTACATATTTTCCTGCAAATCGTCATATATTCCAAACTTTTTCCGTAAGTTTGCAACTAAAGAACAAGAAATTCAATAAACACATCAAACACAATAAGCATTATGGAAAAGAAAAAAAGATATTTTCTGGCAGAAGAGGACATCCCTCGTTATTGGTATAACATTCAGGCCGACATGGTGAACAAACCCATGCCGCCACTCAATCCGGCCACCAAGCAGCCGTTGAAACCGGAAGACCTGTATCCGATTTTTGCGGAAGAACTGAGCCGTCAGGAACTGAACCAGACGGACGCGTGGATAGAGATTCCCGAGGAAGTGCGCGAAATGTACAAATACTACCGGAGCACACCGCTCGTAAGGGCCTACGGATTGGAAAAGGCTTTGGGGACACCGGCCCATATATACTTCAAGAACGAAAGCGTCAGCCCTATCGGCTCGCACAAACTGAACTCGGCATTGGCACAAGCTTACTACTGCAAGAAGGAGGGCGTGACGAACGTAACGACAGAAACCGGCGCGGGCCAATGGGGAGCAGCCCTCTCCTACGCCGCCAAGGTGTTCGGACTGGAAGCGGCTGTCTATCAAGTCAAAATCAGTTACGAGCAGAAGCCCTACCGCCGCAGCATCATGCAGACGTTCGGCGCGCAAGTCACCGCTTCCCCCTCCATGTCCACCCGTGCGGGCAAGGACATCCTGACCAAAAACCCGAACTATCAAGGTTCTTTGGGCACGGCCATCTCGGAAGCCATCGAACTGGCACGCACGACCCCGAATTGCAAATACACGCTCGGGTCGGTATTGAGCCACGTCACCCTGCATCAGACCATCATCGGCCTGGAAGCCGAGAAACAGATGGAAATGGCGGGTGAATATCCGGACATCATCATCGGCTGTTTCGGCGGCGGTTCCAACTTCGGCGGCATCTGTTTCCCGTTCATGCGCCATAGCATCAAGGAAGGAAAAAAGACACGTTACATCGCAGCCGAACCGGCATCGTGCCCGAAACTGACGCGCGGACATTTCCAATACGACTTCGGAGACGAAGCGGGCTACACTCCCCTCCTGCCGATGTTCACCCTGGGACACAACTTCGCTCCGGCCAACATCCATGCGGGTGGACTGCGTTACCACGGCGCGGGCGTCATCGTATCCCAACTCCTGAAAGACGGACTGATGGAGGCCACCGACATCCAGCAACTGGAATCCTTCGACGCGGGCTGCCTGTTCGCCAAGGCCGAAGGCATCATTCCGGCACCGGAATCCTGCCATGCCATCGCTGCCGCCATCAACGAAGCCAAGGCGTGCAAGGAGAGCGGAGAAGAAAAAGTCATCCTGTTCAACCTGTCCGGACACGGCCTCATAGATATGGCCGCTTACGACCAGTATCTGGCCGGAAACCTGACCAACTACGAACTGAAAGACGAAGACATCCAGCATAACTTGGACGAGATTAAGGATTTGTAAACCAACGGATCCGGCCTATCCGGCAACATATCAAGCGTCCATGCCCTTTCGCTCTTCCAATTACGAAGGCGAAGAGGCATGGACGCTTGTTTACAGGCACGAAGCCAAAGTATTAAAGTCGGACAAAACGGGGTCTCTGGAGGCTGCAAAATCATTTGGCGCAGAACGAGAAATCAATCTCAGCCGAACGAAAAATCGTTCGGCTGAGATTGATTTTCAAATCTACGGAGATTGATTTCATAGTATCTTTCGTGCAGATTTACAACAAGTTAGGCATCCACACACGAAAGAGCAAAAGATTCGGACAAAATGCGGCTGCTTACCAGTCAGGCCGGAGGTCCCGGACTTCGTCTTCCCCCACATCCAGATTCGTATAACGGCTCGTCACGCTGAAATCCGGAACCGGATATTCAAAAAACGGGAAGCGACGCTCGGTCTCGCCTTCGGTATATGCCCAAAGCGTTTCATACTCACCCATATCTTCTCCCATGTCCTGCAACTGCAACAAGTAACGGTAGACCGGCTTGTTCTCCCGGATATACACTTCGTGGACACGGTCGATTATCGGGCTGTGCCTACGGGTGCGGTCGTGGTCGAACCGCAAGATGCGACGTCCCTTGGCGTCCACTCCCACCAAGGCGAAAGACATGCTTTTGCCGATACCGGGCAGATTGAGCACACTACGGTCCGTAGCCAGGAAAGGCACGTCGTGCGCGGCACAAAACTGCCGGACGGCCACGGCTTTGTTCGGTGCGCCGTCCAGGCTTTCCAAAAAGTCGTGCTCAGCCTCCGGTACCAGACGCCCCCATGCTTTCTCCTCGGCACTTTCCTGCAAGGAACGGGCATTCGGGGCGAAGACCTCATAATTCTCCTCAAACCCTTTCACGGTGAACGTGTAATAACAAATCACGCCCAGGCTGTTCAACACCTTCCGCAGTTTTGCCGTATGTCCCCGGCGCGAAGCCGCCACGTTGTAGACCAACTGGTTCGTGACCGCCCATCCGGTAGACAGTATCCTCCGGATGGCCTCCCGCGACTCGGGCGTGACCTCCAAAGGTGACTGGAAATGCGTCTGCACGAAAAGTTGGGTGATGCCCGCCTCTGCGGCTTTCTGCCTGAAATCGCGCAGGATGTCCAACAGTTCGTCGTCCACACGCATCGGCAAGTACACCGGCAAGCGCGTCCCCAGACGGACACGTTGCAATTCCGCATACTTCTCTCCGTCGGGACGGGACAGGTTGGCCTGCCGTTTGCGGACGGCCATCTTGCAGACGGCATCCAGGATGTTGCGCAACGTGGCATTGCGGCTCATCAGCGCGTCTCCTCCCGTTATCAGGATGTCACGTATCTGCGTGTCGTGTTCGAAATAGTCCATCAGCTTCCGCAGGCGGGTGTTCCAATTTTCTTTCGGCTTCAACTTCTCCAACTCGAAGTTCAGCCTCCGGCTTTGGAAGTCGTACATCCGTTGGCAGGAAGCGCACAAACCTCCGCAAGCGCGCCCCATCGTATCGGGGATTAAAATGGCCACTTCGGGATAACGGCGGTGGATGTTATGCCCGCCGGGCAGCAGCCAGCCGGCCACGTTCGGTTTGCCTTCCTCGACGATGTCCTCACGTTCCCATGCGCGGATGCCGCCGAACGTCTCGACCAGGCGGGACGAATAAATGACATAACTGCGGATGGCCGCGTCGTCGTAGCCTTTCCCGGTAGGGTTCAACAAGGAGAGGTAATAAGGCGTGACAAAAACGGGAATCCCTTTTTCCTGCGCCTGTTGGTAAATGCGCAGGGTCTCGCCGGAAAGCGTACCGTCCAGCATCCGGTTCAGTTCGGCGGCGCTCTTTACGGCCATGGACAAATGGAAACGGGCTTCGCCCCACCACCGGCGCACCCATCCGAGCTTTTCCGCCTCGCTGCACCCTTCCGGAAACACATAGCGTCCGGAAGAAGCCGGACGATGTTCTATCTTCCGAACCAACAACGCCATAATCCTCTCTTTGTTCGCCTCACGGATGGCCCTCACCTGTTCATTCAGTCCGTCCGGCCAACGGCGCATCCACCGGAGCACATCCTCTTTCTCCGGCACGCCGGAGGGGGCGGCATGCAACCTGGAAAACTGGTGGTACAACTCGAGTGCAAAATCCGGAGAAATCTCATCTTCCCCTATACGCCCGGACAAGAAACGCCACAACAAGGCAAGGGTCTCCACCTTCACGTCTTCCCCGACCGAAAGTTCATGAACGACCCTGCCGTCATACTCCAACAAACGCCTTACCACCCGTACCCCTTCCGCATTCCACGACGCATCCGACAAATAAGCGTCTATCTTTTGCCGGAAAGAGGCCTCGTCCGGACTGTCTACAGCCCCAGCGAGCAATTCTGGAAATTTATTTTCGAATAACAGTCTGACCTCATGCAGGGTAACCGCTTTATTCTTTTGCTTCATACATATTCTATTTTAGGGTCACACACAAAAAACGAAACAACCGTTTCATTCTTCTAATTTAACGAAAAAAGGGCACGTCGGCAAAAGGCAAGGAATCATTTTTATTCTTTTAAAAAAACAAACCCGAAAAAACACACATTTTTGCTTATCGCTATATTTGTTACACGAAGACAGGATGCGGCTCGGCATAGCCAAACTTGAAAAACTTCGTTTTTCGTTTGTCTCTGCACTCGCCTTTCACTATCTTTGCAAACAGAGAATCCAACTCACATCATACCATGAAAGTGAAAATTGAAGAAAGCTGGCGGCTGCGCTTGCAGGAAGAGTTTGACAAACCTTATTTCGAAAGACTCACCGCTTTCGTGCGGAACGAATATGCCCATGCCCATGTGCTGCCTCCGGGCTCCCGTATCTTTTACATTTTTAATGTCTGTCCTTTTGACAAGGTGAAGGTTATCATACTCGGACAAGACCCTTACCCCACTCCCGGGCAATATTATGGCGTCTGTTTCTCCGTCCCGGACGGAACACCCGTTCCCGGCTCTTTGGCCAACATCTTTCAGGAAATCCATCAGGATTTAGGAAAACCCGTCCCGGCTTCCGGCAATTTAGACCGTTGGGTCGAACAGGGCGTGTTCTCCTTGAACTCCGTACTGACGGTAAGGGCGTACGAAACCGGCTCCCACCGCAACGTAGGATGGGAAACGTTCACCGATGCCGTCATCCGTAAGCTCAGCGAGGAACGGGAACATCTGGTTTTCATGCTATGGGGAAACTATGCAAAAGCCAAAAAGAACCTGATTGACGGGAAAAAACACCTGATATTGGAGGCCGCGCACCCCTCTCCGCGTTCCGCAGAACATGGCTTCTTAGGCTGCAAGCACTTCAGCAAAGCCAATACCTATTTAAAAAGCAACGGGATTCAAGCAATAGATTGGTAAGAACGTATATGCGTCCACGACCATCCGCTCCGGATATATACGCCCCTCAATAAAACAACAAAACCATACCCCACAAGTAAAAATGGTTGTCCTATCCGTAACCGAGGTAACACATTATCCAACAGGTTCGGTTAACTTTGCCTCATCTAAAAATTAAAAAGTCATGAAAAGACCATTCGCCATATCCCTATTGGCCGGAGGAATGCTATATTCCACATTCGCGGCTGCACAAATGGAAACGGGCAACGCCCCAAAGGACCGCTCTTTGGACGAAGTCGTAGTGACAGGCACGCGCAACGAGACCGATGCCGCACAACTCTCTGCAACGGTTTCCGTCATAGACCGTAAACAAATAGAACAGGCCAATACGCCCTCGCTGCTTCCGATACTGACGGAACAAGTCCCGGGGCTTTTCGTATCCTCACGCGGAATCATGGGATACGGTGTATCAGGCGGAGCTGCCGGAGAAATAAATTTGAGAGGCATCAGCGGAAGTTCCGGCAGGCTGATGGTCTTGATAGACGGACATCCTCAGTACATGGGGCTTATGGGTCATCCCATAGCCGATGCCTATCAGGCCTTAATGGCCGAGAAGGTGGAGGTACTGCGTGGTCCGGCTTCTGTTTTATACGGTTCAAATGCGATGGGAGGAGTTATTAATATCATCACCAGGAAAATGCAGACAGAAGGCATAAGTACCCATGCCCACGTCGGTTACGGTTCATACAACACGCTCCAAACGGAAGCCACCAACCGTATCCGTAAAGGACGATTCACCAGCATCGTCAGCGGTTCGTACAATCGTACCGACGGGCACCGCACAGACATGGGTTTCGAGCAATATGGCGGGTATGCCAAACTCGGATTTGAGCTGTCCTCAAAGTGGAAAGCCGAAGCGGACGTGAACATCACCCACTTTAATGCTTCACAACCGGGTGAGGTCAGCCAACCGTTACTGGATGCCGACCAAAACATCACGCGGGGAATGACGTCTTTTACTTTGGAGAACCATTACGAAAAGACTTCCGGGAGATTGAGTTTCTTCTACAACTGGGGACGTCATAAAATCAATGACGGCTATGCCCCGAGCGAAGGAGAAAGTCCATTGCCTTACCGTTTCCACTCCCGTGACAATATGATGGGGGTATCGTGGTATCAGAATGCACAGCTTTTCCGAGGCAACCTGCTGACCGCCGGAATAGACTGGTATCACTTTGGCGGAGAAGCATGGAATAAGTTCATAGAAGGTCCACAAAAAGGGAATCGTAAGGACCTCGTAGACAAGCAACAGAATGAAATCGCCGGTTATATAGATTTTCGCCAAAGAATCGGCTCGTGGATGACGTGGAATGCCGGTCTCCGCATAGACCACCATAGTCAGGCGGGAACCGAATGGATTCCGCAAACCGGCCTGGCCTTTCAAGTTCCGAAAAACGCTGAAATCAAACTTACAGCCAGCAAAGGTTTCCGTTATCCGCTCATCCGCGAAATGTTCATGTGGGGAACAGCCAATCCGGATTTGAAAGCAGAAAGCATGTGGAACTATGAACTTGCATTCAACCAACGGTTGCTTGACAATCGCCTGTCCTATGGCTTCAACCTTTTCTACATCAACGGTAAAAACATGATTACCACGGCTTCCATAGACCACCGCATGATGAACGTAAATACGGGCAAAATCAAGAATGCCGGATTTGAAATGCAAATGGCATACCGTATATCAAAAACATGGTCGGCCGATGCCAACTACAGTTATCTGCACATGGAACATCCTGTCATAACGGCACCGGAAAACAAGTTATATGCCAGCATGTCCTTTTCAAAAAAGAAATGGCTATTGTCCTCCGGCGTACAATATATACAAGGTCTTTATACGAACGTGAAGGTAAATGGGAAGGGCAATGAGACTTCAGAAAATTTTGTTTTGTGGAATATTCGCGGGACGTTCCAAGCCACTCGTAACCTTGCCCTTTGGGTTCGTGGAGAAAACCTATTAGCACAACGTTACGAAATCATATCCGGCTATCCGATGCCCAAAGCCACTTTTATGGGAGGAGTCAATTTCAGATTTTAGGAAGGCAACAAAAAAGACTTAATTCTGTACGAATTAAGTCTTTCTGTCGGAAAGAGGCGATTCGAACGCCCGACCCCTACGTCCCGAACGTAGTGCGCTACCAACTGCGCTACTTTCCGTTTTGCGAGTGCAAAGATAGAGTTTTTTTCTGAAACAAAAAAATATTTGTAGTTTTTTCTTAGAATATTTTGCCCACCCACCTTTTTATCTTACCTTTGCACTCGCAAAACAAAAGTAAGTCGGTGCCATAGCTCAGTTGGTAGAGCAAAGGACTGAAAATCCTTGTGTCCCCGGTTCGATTCCTGGTGGCACCACTTGAAAATCAGAGAGTTACAGAGATGTAGCTCTCTTTTTTTATGGTCTTTGACTGGCTCAAACCCCCTCAAATGTAACTCATGGATGCTTGCGGTTAAACCGAGAGTTAAACCAAGTAAACCGTATGAATATTACAGCTAACATCGTGTGTTACAAGTCAAAAACTCTCTCCAACGGGGAACATCCTCTAATGATTCGTGTCTGCAAGGACGGAAAGAAGAAGTACAAAAGTTTAGGCGTTTCCGTCAATCCCAAGTTTTGGAACTTTGAAAAGAACACTTTAAAGCCTAACAGCCCTAATTATGAATATCTTAGCAGAATCATTGCGGATAAAGCAAGCGAACTTTCAGAAGAAATAGTTAAACTGAAATCTGAACGTAAATACTTTACAGCAAGCACTTTACTTGAAGAAAACAGCCAGCGAGTTAAACCAAGAACGGTAAATGACCTGTTCTGTGAGCAGATAAAACGCTTGCAAGACGAGGGCAGACGTGGCTATATGCTTTCAGTCAAGCAGGTTTATAACTCCCTTTTAATGTTCAACAAGCACCTTGACATTTATTTCACTGACATAGATACATCATTTTTAAGAAAATACGAAACGTGGCTTCGCAAACAAGAACTTGCAGAGAATACCATAGGAATACGATTCAGGACATTACGAACCATTTATAATTTGGCTATCGAGCAGAATCTGGTAAAAGCTGAAAGCTATCCTTTCAAGAAATACAAAGTGTCGCACTTACAGGAAGAAAGGGTGAAACGCTCTCTTTCCAAAGAGGACATAGAACGGATTTTAACTTATAAGTCCACCAACAATTATATGCGTTTCCCAATAGACATTTTCGCCTTTACCTATTATTGCGGTGGCATCAACTTCATAGACATAGCCCACCTCACGCAAGCAAACATCATAGAGGGCAGACTAATTTACAAGCGGCATAAAACAGGCAAGCTGATAAAAATACCACTTTGCCAACAAGCACTTGAACTTATAAAGAAGTACCACTGCCAAGAAAGTCCGTATCTGTTTCCTATCCTCTTCGGCTTCCACGAAACGGAAATACAGAAAGCCAACAGAATACACAAGGTTATCACCAAAGTAAACAAAAGATTGAAAGAAATCGGAGAAGAACTAAATCTGCCTATCACACTCACAACATACGTTGCAAGGCACAGCTAAGCTACCGTAATGAAGAAAGCAGGAGTTTCAACGGCTGTAATCCGTGAAATCATGGGACATAGTTCTGAACGTGTTACGCAAATCTACTTAGACAGCTTTGACAATGAACAGATAAATAGTGCAATGAAAAACTTGCTGGAAAAGCCACTTTACTTTGCCCCCTTTGGGCAAATAGGATTGCCCTCTTTGGTCGCGATATGATTGCCCCTTTTGGCTCCAATAATATTAACCATTTAATAGTAAGTATTGTTAGCGATTTTTTTGTGTAGATTTGAGTACCCTAGTCCTGGTGTAACGGGGTAATAATAAAAGCTATACAAATGAATAAAAGAATCAAAAGCATTTTAAGATGTTATGCAGCCGGGATGGGAATCAAGGAAACGGCGTCCACGTTTCATACTTCCCGTAACACAGTCCGCAAGTATGTCCGCCTGTTTCTTTCAAGCGGAAAAAGTATTGAGCAGTTTCTTTCCCTCTCCAATGAGCAGTTGCATGAAATGTTCGGCTGTACGGAATCCCGGCATCGGGACTCCTCTTCCAGACAGATTGAACTGAAGGCCTTGCTCCCCGGATATGTGTCCCGCCTGACACAAAAAGGAACGAGTGTCAGAAAATTGTTTAAGGAGTACCATGCTGAATATCCTGAAGATTATCAGCTGTCTTCTTTCAAACGGGCAGTCCGCCAGTATAAGTTTCACATCAAGGTTGTCGGTCATGTCGAACACTATGCCGCAGACCAGATGTATATTGATTTTGCCGGTGACAGGCGTGAAGTCGTTGATGAGATGACAGGCGAGATGAAGAAAGCCGAGGTGTTTGTCGCCATCCTGCCGTTTAGTCATTATACCTACTGCGAGGCCGTATGGTCCCAGCGCAAGGAAGACCTGATAAAGGGCTGTGAAAATGCCATGCACTATTTTGAAGGCGTTCCAGCGGCCATTGTCCCCGACAACCTGAAAGCGGCAGTTACACGAAGCGACCGTAACGAACCTGTCATCAATGATGATTTCGCCGCTTTTGCCGAACATTACGGCTGTGCGGTCTATCCCGCCCGTGTATGCCATCGCAAGGACAAGGCCCTGGTGGAAAATGCCGTGAAACTTCTCTATCGTTCCGTTTACCTGGACATAGAGGGGATGACGTTCGCCAGTCTGGACGAACTCAATACCGCCATCCATATTTCCCTGCTCGATTTCAATGAAAAGGCAATGGCCGGTCGGGAGATGTCACGTAAGGAAATGTTCCTGCACAGCGAGAAAGACTATCTTCGCCCGCTTCCCCGGAATCGTTACGTGATGAAAGAGAGAAAGCTCATGACCGTGGGCAGAAATTCTTACGTCTCGTTGTTCAGACACCATTACAGTGTTCCAAAGGAATATGTAGGAAGGCATGTGACAATTCTCTATGATGCCGATACGGTGGAAATCTACTGCGGTATGAACCTGGTTGCCACACACGATCGCTGTGACATCCCTTATACTTATTTTATTCATGGAAGAAAGAACACAACCTTCCGGGGCACTATGGCCCTTATGACAAGGATTTGGAGGAACTGTTCCGGTGTGCTTCGGAAATAGACAATATCGTATTGAATTATCTTCGGGAAGTGGAACATGTCATGCAATATCCTCCAAAGGCATTCAGATCCTGCAGAGGCATACTGGCACTAGAGAAGAAATATAGCCGTGACCGTCTGGTTGCGGCCTGCGCGTGCGCAGACCAGAAGTTGCAATACGGGTACCAAGCCTTGCGCGAGGTGCTTGAATTGGGAGAGGATGCGGATTTCCTTCCCGATGAAGACGGGAAGGTGCAGCCTCCAGCGACTTCCCCGGCTCCACTGTCCCACAAAAACATACGCGGACGTGAATATTACAGAAAAGACAAACAAGAACAATAAGGTTTAGATTATGGAAACAAATAATAAGACAGCTCCCGTTACGGGACAACAAGATCAGAATACCATATCATTGGATTTGATGAACCGCATGAAATTACACGGAATGGCAGAAGCCTTCAAGGAAAGTCTCGCCGGCACCACTCCGCAGTCCATGACCGCAGATACTTTCCTTTCCATGCTTCTTGCACGCGAATGGGATTATCGCGCTCAGGCTACCATTGCACGGCTGACCAAGAATGCGGCATTCCGCTACAAGGCCTATCTTGAACAGATTGACTATGCCACAAACCGGGGATTGGAGCGCAATCAGATGGAACGACTCGCCACCCTTGATTTTGTGCATAAAGGGCAGAACCTTTTTATCACCGGTTCTTCAGGCACGGGGAAAAGCTATCTGGCTTGCGCCCTTGGCCACGAGGCATGGGCACTGTCCACAATTTTGTGTAAATGTAAACGGGATTCAGTTATAAGTTTACTTATATCTGGATTCGGCACTATAAAAGAGGATTCCGAACTTTCTATGCCAATGCTCCAAAACTGCCTGGCGCACTGAAAGTGGCCAAGGTAAAAGGTACACTGGAAACAGAACTCAAGAAGATCGAGCGCTGTCAGTTGCTCATTCTTGACGACCTGCTCCTTGTACCTCTTGATGCCAAGGAACGTCCCATACTGCTCGAAATCATTGAAGACAGGCATGAACGAAAATCCATCATCATAACTTCGCAGTATCCATCGTCCAATTGGTATGATATGGTAGGTAACCCGACAATAGCAGATGCCATCCTTGACCGCATCATTCACACGGCTCATACCATAGAATTATACGGTGAAAGCATGCGTAAGTTAAGGGCTAAGAAAAACTGAAAAACTTAAAAGGGTAAAATTAAATTGACCCCCATCACCAGGACTTTAAAGGGTCAATCATATCGCGGCCAAGGGTGGTAAATCCTATTTGCCCAAAAGGGTCAAAGTAAAGCGGCTTTTCCAAATGGCACTGAAACAATTACATATCATTATCGTAACGGCATTTTGCATGGTAGCTTTAGTTATCAACGTAAACTTAATACAAAGTCAACATTCAATACAGCAAATACCAATTTGAACCAAACATATAATTTTCAGATATACAAAGGTTTCTTGACAGGCAACTTTAAGTTTGAATACAATGATATTACATATACAGGTAAAGCAACCAATGGAATCCTTGATTACTGCGATCACGAAACTATTACTGGATTTCATGGAAAGCTAAAAAGCAATTCATCATCAAAGACAGTATCAGTAGCAGAAATCAATAATGGTAACAGAACATTTGCATTTGATGGTAGTATTGAATTACAGACTGTTATAGTAACCATGCCATTATTTAGATTCCCATTGATTGGCAAATAATTTAGAGTTCAATATAACGCAAAAACAGCTCAACATTGTTAATTCAGTGTTGAGCTGTTTTTGTTTGATTATAAACTTAGTATATTTGCAAATAAATAGGAAACAGTTGGTGTATATAAATCCCCGCTGAAGTTACCACGATTGAATTTCTCTAATAATAGAGACAATAACAATTTATAAAATGGGTAATTATTTCAGTTGGATTTATTGCGAAGAAAGTAACAATAGATTCGTGCTTGTACGCTCTCATTATCGGGTCAAAAACGGTAAATTAGAACTTGTACATGCATATTACCGAGCTAAATGGGGAACCAGAAAGCTCTATTAAAATGATTGTTCTTTGATACTGTTTCCTATTTTATTTGAATTATAATATAATATCAGTTAGTATATTAAAGTATATAGTTGGGGAAAATGCCGGACATGTCCGACGGCCCCCTTACGGCATGTACGGGACGGCTAATATGTCCGGCTTTCTGGGCGCTTCAGCCCGCATACAAACGAAAATTCCCCCGTGCTGACGGAATTGCTCTCTTACCAAGGGACAGACAGCCTTGACGGATTACCGACACAGCAAAAAGGAAACAAAAAAAGAGGATATCCCCGTCTTGACCGGAATATCCTCTCTTACCTGAAAAAAAGGCGGCTACCTACTCTCCCGCTTTGCAGGCAGTA
>UMCB01043561.1_pt1 | contig 43966 bp, 57 predicted proteins | sample 1964151 | NCBI WGS metagenome assembly UMCB01 (sample SAMEA4835960, study PRJEB28245) | human gut metagenome | biome: gut microbiome; material: fecal sample | place: Denmark | collected 2008
ATAATAACTCTATAAAGAAAGATGCTAAAGCATCTAAAGAAAATCCGGACGGATTTTCACAAGCCGATTTTTTCAACGAAGAAAAAACAGTAAAAGCGAGCGTTAAATTTGGATTCACGCCGGATGCGTTAGACGTGCGTAAACAAGTAATTGAAAAAGTTGATAACTATTTTGATAAACTTGTATTTCCATTTGAAAGCGAAGATTTTAAACGGAACTTTTATATTTTGATGTGTCAACCGAAATGGAGAACGTCGCAAAAGAGTTTTTCAGCGATACAAGCAAACTTAAATGGTTTGAGTAAATACCCGGAAGAATTTGCGCTGATTCTGATAAAAGAAAGCATTTCAAAAGGTTGGGCGGCGTTAGAATATGATTCAACCCCCGAAAAATACGAAAAATGGGAAAAAATGAAACGTTCCGTAAAGACAGAGCAGCAAAGCAGCAAAGAAATTGCGGATATGATGAAGTATTTAAACAATGATTTTGATTGATATGGGAGCAATTGAAAAAAAAGAAAATACGGCGTTAGAAATATATAATACCAAGCCCGGAACAAAAGCCATTGAAGTACGCCGTAGAATGGTGCAATTGCTGGAGGTTGCCAAAGCATTAAACCCAGTTGAAAAATATGTTTTCGCAGCGTCAACAAAAACACCAATTGCGGAAATTGACGATGCAAAATTAGTTGAAAATCTTTCGTTACTGTTTAAGCGTATAGCAATAGACGTTGGTTATATAATACCACAGAATGAAAATGATTGGAATTATATACAATCCCGGTTGTTGGATATTCTGAAACGTTATTACTCAGATATGACGTTGGCTGATATTAAGATGGCTTTTGAATTGGCGACGACCGGAGAGTTAGACGAATATTTGCCGAAAGATAAACAAGGGAATCCGGACAAAAACCATTATCAACAGTTCAACGCCGATTACTTTGCAAAGATTCTGAAAGCATACAAGCAAAAGCAGACAGATGTAATTGACAAAGCATACAAAGCTATATCGAAAAAAAACAATGAAATTTCGCCGGAGCAAATCCGGAGATTTGAGATACAAAGACAATGGCGGAACCGTTATATTTTCCTTTGCTACAAATACACCGGGAAATTAATATTGGGGCTAACTGATGATATGTTTTTGTATGAATGGTTGCAAAAATGCGGGTTGGCTGATGATGTACAAGTTAAAGAGGACGACCGCAAAGAAGCGTTTGCCCGGTATATGCAGCGTGTAGCCCGTGGAATGATAAACCAATATACGGCGTTTCAAGTTCGCCGGAAAGGAACCGAAAGCCCGGAAATTGATTTTACGGCGTTTGAGGTTGCCCGGAAAAAAGAGATTATAAAAGCATTTGACCGGATGATTGCCGAGGAAATGCAAGTTGATAACTATATGAAATTTCAAGTATGCTAAAAAGTGGATTATTCTCTGTTGTATTTAAAGTTGAAGGAGTAAAATTTAGAGAAGAATATAATCTTTTATACAGAACTGAAGAGGATTATGTGAAAAATTCTACTTTATACCAACAAGCAACAAATGCAGTTTCTAAGGATTTAAAAGTTGTTAGACATAAAGTTGATATTATAAATATCATGAGAATACATAATGATTTAATATTAGAGGATGACACATGGAATGGGAAATAAAAGTACAATTAGCAAAAGCATTAAATACCGAAAACAATAAAGAAGCGTGCGAAATAATCCTAAAAAAACGAAATGGATATGCAGGCATGGAATATGTTTGTTTGTGGAATGGATTTAAGTAAATGCGAGGATTATAGATGTTTGTCAGATAAAATTATTTCTGTAAAAGATGATTTTATAAAACAAGCAGGATTTATCGAAGCATGGAGATTTGAAATATTAGTTATTGAATTAGGATTGTAAAAAAATGAAATTATTTATTGTTTGCTTTATAATTGGCGTAATAGGTTATTTTACAAAAGCGGGAGGTTATATATGGAAAAAAATATAAGAATTTCAGCAGTAGTGGGAATTGACCCGGGAAGCAATGGCGGTATTGTAACATGGCGACCAAATCAAAATATCAAGGCAATACAAATGCCAAAGGATTTAACAGATTTGCGTAATTATTTGGAATATCTGAAAACCATTTGTTCGCCAATTGTCTTTTTGGAAAAATTGAGCGTGCGCCCGGATGATGTAACGCCGGGTGCCGATGGCGTAAATATGGGTAAATTGTACCGAATACAAAAGATGATGGCAAACTTTGAGCAATTGAAAGCAATCATTTCAGTTTGCGACATTCCGTTTGTTATGGTACACCCTATAAAATGGCAAAACGAATTGAAGTTGCGAGCAAAGACGACACGAAAAAAAGAAGAAAAGAACGAGCGAAAACGCAGATACAAAGAGGTTGCCGGGAATTTGTACCCGGAATTGAAACCGACATTGTGGAACGCCGACGCCACGTTGATAATGCACTTTGGACGATACATTTTGCGCAACAACCCCGGTTGGGTGCGTCAGAATTTACCAAGCAACATGCACGAACGTTTGTTTTAGCCACGTAGAGCGATTTTAATTTCAAAATGGATAAAATATATATGGAGGAAGAAAAAACCACGCAAATCGAAAATCCGGAAAAAATAAGTATTCCGGATTTTAAAGAATATGAAATTGATAGAAACGGAAATGTGTTTAGAAATGGAAAGTTGATGAAACAGCAAACAAACACATACGTTGACCATATAGACGGAAATAGAAAAAATAATTCTGTTGATAATTTAAGATGGGTTACTATAAAAGAAAATAATAATAACCCAATAACAAAAGAACGTATTGGATTATCTAAAAGTGGAGAAAATTGTCCTTTTTATGGGAAACGTGGCAAATGTTGTTTACATTCAAAACCTTTGTTTCAGTTTAAGAACGGGGAATTGATAGGTTATTTTGAAAGTATTGATGAAGCATGTAAAAAATATGGTTACGACCATTCTTTAATAACAAGATGTTGCCAACATAAAGTTTCAATTGCATACGGTTATGAATGGGAATATGCCTTTGATTATTTTATTGAATTAACAAAACAATTGCGTCATAATCAACGCAGATATTTTGCCCAACGCAGACCGGAAATATTGGAAACGTGTAAACGTTTAGAAAGTGAAGTTGATGCAATTGTTGCTAAAATAACAGATAAACAAATGAGGCTATTTTGATTTATGCCTGGAATGTATAACGTTCCGGGTTTATTGTTTTTTTTTGAAAATAAAAAGAAAAAATTTTGGTAGTTAAAATATTATGCGTATATTTGCAGTGTCAAACAACGAAAGACCCCACAGTCTAACCAAAATGCAAAAAGACTGTTGAAAGATTAAGTTCGTAAGAGTAGAAAGTAAGCAACGGTATCTACAAAGGGTTAAATGATGGTTCGGTAACCGATTAAATGAAGCTATAAAGCCAAAATCTTTCAAAGTATGACAAACACCGACCGGGCGGGTTCCCGGAAAGTAAACATTTTATTATGAAAACAACGATTTACGATTTTGATTTTGAGATTGCCGGACACGGATATTACAAAGTAACTTACACGTCCCCGGCAACGGGTAAAAGATGGACGACAACAACAAACAATATGCCTTTGATTGATGCGACCAAGAACGCAGAAGAACCGAAACGTAAGGATTTGGAAGAACTTAAAAGGATTTGTAAAGATGGGAAAGTTTGTTGATGAAGTAGGAGCAATCCGGCACGCAATGAGCGACAAAGAGTTGAACGAATTATACAAGCGTTTGGAAAATTTCATTGCTGATTGCACGGTTGAGGAAGCGAAAGAAAGCCGGGACGCATTTGTTAAGGTGCAAACAATGATATACCAAAGAATGAGAGAAACAAAAAAATAATATTAACCGCCGAAAGGCACAAACCGAGAGCATTATGATAGTAAAGAAATTAGAATTGGTAAATTTCCAAGTAATTAAAGAGTTTAACGCAGATTTTGACGGTAACGTTTATTTCATTACCGGGGATAATGAGTTGGGAAAATCAACCGTATTAAAAGCAATTGGGGCTTTGTTGACCGGGAACCGTGACGCCGTATTGAAGAACGGAGAAAGCAAAGGTTTTGCAAAAATGATTGTCGGCGACGACGGAGAGGAATACGAGGTTGAATTGAAATTCACAAAAGCAAACCCACGTGGCACGTTATCAATTAAATCAAAGACAACCGGAATGAAAAGTGATAACGTTTCTATGTTGCAAAAGATTTTCGGTTATACAGATTTTGACGCCGTGGAATTTTCCCGTTGGTCGGAAACCGCCGAGGGACGCAGAAAGCAAATTGAGGTTGTAAAGTCTTTGTTGCCGGAAGAAGTAAGAACAAGGATTGCCGAAATTGATACAACCGTTGCCGGGCTTAAAACAGAACGTACCGGAGTAAACCGAGATTTGAAAACCTACAAATCAATATCAGATGCAGCCGGGCAGGGATTGACAACGCAGGATTTGAAAACGTATGCCAAACCAAAGGACATTACGGAACTGATGAAAGAACAGCAGGAAAACGCAAAGTTGGTTGAGAAAGCAAAGGGCGTGCGTTTACGTATGGAAGAAAGAAAGGGGAGATTGGCAGAGATTCCGGGACGTTTGGCAGCCGCCAAAGATTCATACAATAAAGCAATTGAGGCGGCAAAGAAAGCAATGGAAGAAGCCGAAAAGACGTATAAACAAACCGTTTCGGTCGTTGAAGAAGAAAAGAAAGATTATGAGGGAAAAATAGCAAGTGCCGAAAAATGGTTAACAGATTATGAGGCTTTGGGCCCGAATAATTTCGATACAGAAAAACAATTGAAAGAAGCCGAGGAACACAACAAAAAGGCTGCAAAGGTTGCCGATTATCTTTCAAAGAAAAAACAAGCAGACGACAAAAAAGCAGAAGCGGAAAAGATGGATTCAGAAATTGCGGAATTATCCGCCGAGCGTGAAAAACTTATTTCGTCGGCGAAATTGCCGATTTCCGGGCTTTCGTTTAGTGATGATGGGTTAGTATTAAATGACGTCCCATTTGTCGCCGGAAAGGTTTCAGATTCGCAAATAATGGAGGTTGCCGCAAAACTGATTATTGCAAGTAACCCAACGGTTAAGGTATTCAGAATTGCGAGGGGCGAAAGTTTGGGACAAAAGAGATTGCAGGCAATTTTGGATTTGGCAAAAAAAGAGGGATTCCAAGGTTTTATTGAAAGTGTTGTAAGGGGACAGCAGGATTTAATTATTGAGGAATACACAGAAAACGAGTAATTAACCGGGGCGTCGGTTTCCCGGCGTCCCTTAAACAAAACAATATGGAAGTTAAAGAAATGACAATTTCGGACGTTTTGAAAACACCCGAATTTTATAATAATCTGAAAGTGGTTATTTCCGATTTGGAAAACATCCGGAGAAATGCAAGAATAAGCGCAAACGCCCCATTAAAACGACACCCGATAGACCGATTGCAGGGAAAAGGAGTGTTTGAACCGGGACAAATGACAGTTCTTTATGCGTCGGCGATGGATGAAAAATTGCAGGGATATTCAAGCAGCGAAAGAAAGTTTATATTGGAAGTTGGCGGCGAAGCGTTTAATATTACAATGAAACAATTGGTTGACCAAGAAAAGAAAGACAATGAGGAAAAGAGAGATAACAGCAACGGGAATGATTAATAATAACGGCGGTTTACAAATGTACATGGGAGAGTTGAACCAATTCTTTGCCATGCACAAAGGTAGCCGCATAATCGCCCGTTTTATTGTAGCGTCGCCCGGTTCGTCAGAGGCTTTGAAAGGTTATTATTTCAATTACGTTGTACCAACGTTCCGGTCGGGTATATGGGAAGCCGGGGAGCGTCTGACAGAGGAACAGACGGAACACCGTTTGCGTGAGTTGTCCCCGGTTATGTATGAGCAAACGCCGGATATTAACACCGGAAAGTATGAAACCCGATTGCGGACAATTGCAGAGTTGAGCAATGCGGAATTAATAGAACATATCGAATTTTTAAAACAACTTGCAAGTGAAGAATATTATATATATATAGCAGACCCAAATGAAACTTGATTATGAAAAAAGTAACATTGAAAGACAGCAAAGGAAATGAGATAAACGACATTATGAAAGATGTTTTGACGTTCGATTGTGAAACAACCGGGTTGCCCCCAAAGGGCGCAAAATGGGGCGTTGATTTTGCGGAATTTCCAAATATTGTGCAATTGGCATGGGCGGTAAACGAAAAGGAACGTTCCTACATTATTAAGCCGGAGGGATGGGAAATACCGGAAGCGTCAACAGAAGTTCACGGAATTACAGCAGAGAGAGCAAACGCCGATGGCGTCCCATTTGCTGATATTATAGGCGAATTTTTGGAGGATTGCGAAAAAGCCTGTTTGTTGGTAGGACACAACATTTACTTTGATACGTCAATTGTAAAAGCAATGATATTGCGAATTATGGGGCGTGAGTATTACGACGAAAAAGCCGAGGACGCATTGTTTAAGGGAAAACGAATTGATACCATGATGAAAACAATTAAATTTGTCGGCGCAATGTTTGCAAATGGACGCCCCGGAAAATTCCCGACGTTGGAAGAACTTTATAATAAATGTTTCCCCGGCGAAACATTCCCGGCGCATGATGCGTTGGAGGACGTGAAAGCCTGCAAACGTTGTATTCCGGTTTTGGTGGAAAATGGTATTATAGAACTGAAACCAAAAGAATATCCGGCGGAACAATTGAAGTTTAACCCGGAACCGGAACCCGCAAAGACCAAAAAGGTAAAAAGGGAAGTTTTAGTTCACGACCCGAAACCGATATTTGCACCGGATGCAGAGCCGGAAAACAAGGTTGCAAAATTGTTAAATGAAACAGACTTTTAAATTATGAACGAAAAAAAAATGTGCATTGATTGCGTGGATTATCAGGTATGTTGTTTGCCCGGTCGTTGTGCTGATGATGAACCGTGCGAGTATTTCCAAGAAGAAACCGACCCGGAGGAACCGGGAAACAATAAATATTAAAAATTATGAGCAAAAAAAAACAAAATGTTATGCCGATTCCTACAAAGGAAAAGTTTTCATTATCGAAAGTAAAGTTATTGAAAGATGGCGGGTTAGACGTACATTATGAAGTAACGGAAGTTGTCGGAAATGAGAGTTACACGAACAAATACCATGTATTGAGTGCAAAAGACATACACCCGGATTTGCGTCATTTGTTTAATAATTTGCGCCCGATTATGGGACGTGTATTCAACATGACGTCATTTAAAACCATGATGGCAACGCCGGAGTTTAAAGCAACAAAGGAACAAACAGATATTGCAGCCGAATTTGCGGAAGAATGTTTGGACAATATAGAGGTTAGGGGCGTTTCTTTATCGGGGCAAGATGATAACGTAGGCGTCGTTTTAACCGGATTGTTTACCGTATCAAACAATCAGAAAACAGCAATCAACACCCCACGAATGAAATACAACGTTGAAACGTTCGGTTTTGAGGAAGAGTTGGAATACATTGTTTGCGATATTGAAAACGAGGTTTACGAATTTCTGTTTGAGGGCAAAAAGGCGCAAATGGATTTGTTCGGGGCTGATGGGGAACCAAACCCGTTAGTTTACGTAAATGATGCAGACAACGAAAATGAAAATGATATGTTCCCGGAAATGGCAGACCCGGCGGACGATACAGACAATATGTAATGGAGCCAATATTGTTGACCGAGCGTTGCGAATATGAATATTGTGTTGCACGTGGTTACGAGCCGTTATTGGATATTCGTAATTTTCGGTTAGATATACGGTTGCGTGTTGAGTTACAACGGGAATTGTTCGGGCATTGCGTTTTAGGACGTGGCGACATTCCCGTTGCCAACCAACGGTTTTTCCGGTGGGTTTGGGAACATAAGCCGCACAGATGCGAGGAAACGTTGCGACCTTTGCACAATTTTTCGGCAACGTATTGTTCCCATATATTAACCCGTGGGGCATATCCGGAAATGGCGCATGACCCAAGGAATATTAATATACTTTGCTTTGAAATGCACAACCGTTGGGAGAATGGCGACCGTGAGAAAATGCGAATATATCCGGGCAACGTCCGGATTATTGAATTGCTTAAAAACGAATACAGAAGTTTGAAAATATGAGGACGAAAAAAAGAACACCCGATTACGGGGCAATTTCCCGCCGTTCAATCCAAAATGATTTTAAAAGGGTACAAAGGTACCCGGAAAAGGAGAAACGCCCGCAAATCGAAAATCCGCCCGAAATAAATGCAGAAAGACGGGTTTTGTTTGTTAGTGAAAATTCAGCATATTACCGATACCGTTCTTTTTTCGTCGGTAAATTGGTAAGACTAATAAAACAATCAAACGTCGGCGGTTGGACAGTTGGATTTGTTTACGACGACGACCGGAAAGCGATAAATCATGCCGCCGGATGGTCGGATATGAAAAAAGAATATTTGTTGGATGGTGTAAAATTTAAGTAGATGAAAATCAAAAAACAAACCGGATATAAAATTGTATATTATACGTTCGTGGCGTTAACGGTTGCGTCATACATTTGGACGTTATGGAGTTTTGGAAGTTGGATTTTTAAAGCTATATTTCTATGAGTGTAAACAAAGTTATTTTAATGGGTAACGTCGGAAAATACCCGGAGTATAAAGATTTCGACAACGGCGGTTCGGTTGCGCAATTCACGTTGGCGACAACTGACAGAGCATTTAAAACGGCAAATGGTACAGAAGTACCGGAGCGCACCGAATGGCACAATATTGTTTTGCAAAATGGATTGGCAAAGATTGCAAAAGAGTATGTAAAAAAGGGCGATAAACTTTATATTGAGGGGAAAATAAGAACCCGCAGTTATGAGGACAACAACGGCGTAAAAAGATACGTTACGGAAGTTTACGGGTATAATATGGAGATGTTGTCGCCAAAGAAAGACGGACAAACAACGCAGCAGGGAGGCGCACCAATACCGCCGCCGCCAATTCCCGACCAAGACAAAGATGATTTGCCATTTTGAGAATGAGGAACGAAATTAAAATTCAAATCCCGGAGGGTTCCCGGCTGATTGGGACACGGACAAAGGGGCGAACGGTTATTGTTTCTTTTTAATACAATAAGGAGGACGCAGCCGTTCCGGAGCCGGAACCGATACGACCAATTGGTTTTGCCCATTACAAGGAACCCGCCGGGAAAGATAAAAAATAAAGTTATGCAGTTTAATAGCAAAGAATATGACCCCGAAAAACACGACCGTTGGCGTGCGTTGACCGTCAAACAGCCATACGCAAATGATTTGGTAACGGAGGCGTACAAGGACGAAAACGGTATTGTTTACGGGAAAAAGACAATTGAAGTTAGGAGCAAAAACACGTCATACCGTGGCGACGTGTTGATATGTTCCGCAGCGTCCCCGGTTTATCCGGGAATGGAAAGCGGCGTTACTTTGGGATTGGTTGAGTTGTACGACGTGAAGCCGATAAAAGAGTTTACGCCGGAGGATTGGGAAAACACCCGGATTCCAAAGGAAAAGAGGGCAAAAATAACAAAGGGTTTCGGATGGATGATGCGCAACCCAAGACGTGTTGTTGAAATGCCAATTAAGGGGCAATTGGGTATCTATAATCTCGTATATACCAAGGGCGAAATAATACAATACCCCCGGAAAATGGTAATTGACAAAAAGAGTTGGGAACAGATAAAAAAACAGATAGAGAAATGAAAACAATCGGATTCCATATTGGACGTATCGGGTTTTATTTGTATCTGCAAAGTTTGTGGAAGTATAAGCAATTTTATTTGACGCCCGGAGTTATGGTTGAGGGCGTAAAAGGACATGACGTTTATTTAGATATTGAAATTAAATTGCTTTGTTTTTCCGTTGGTTTCCGGCTGATATGGATAAAAACCAAAAGAAATTATTAGCTTTGTAATGTAAAATACTAAAAACGTGAGCAATGAAAGAGATAACAAAAATATTGCCATTAAATGAGGCGGCAAAGTTTCAAAAATCCGCAGGCAAATATGATTGCACAATTACGGAATTGGCGGTAATGGGAGCAGGGAAAGCAAGAATTTCAATTTCCGGAACAGAGGAAAATTTGGATTTGTTAGTTAATTCGATAGAAAATGAGAATAAAGAAACCACAACCGTTAGACCCCGATAGGCAATACAGCCCCGGAGAACGTGCAGATTACCGGGGTATGGTAATAATTGCGGAAAGATGGGTTAAACCGTCTGGTAAACTGATTGAAAATGTTGGCAAATATGTATGTTTGAGTAGATGCGCGTGTTGCGTTATCCATAAAGACGATTGCCCGGCGGTTGGGCTTAAATGCCACAGAACAAGCCGTAGCGATAACAAAGTAATATATTTCAGAAAATTATATAACATAACAGAAAAAAGCGATGGAAAAGAAAAGATTTATTCCGTTTGATGAGGAAACGTTTTTGATGATTGAAAATGTAACGGGAACAGAACCGGAAGTTACAGAGAAAGAAAATTACTTTAAACTTAAAATGTACGCCCCGGACAAAGAGGAAAGAATAATTGAAGCCGCAATATATGCAGTTCAAGGCAGATACTGGAAAAGAATAAAAGACGTAAGGTCGATTAAAGAACAAAACCTTTTGCGTGGTGCAATATTCTTTGTTGAATACGAAAAAGGTGCGGAAAATTTGCCAAATGAGTTGCGCACAAATTTAGGTATGCCGGACGAAACCGCCGGGGATATTTATTGTCGCCGATTGTTAGAAGTTCGTGCATTACCCGTAAAGCGTGATAATTGGGAAAAATTGCAGATTTTTACCGGAGGCGGAACAATGCAGATTCCGAGAACGCCCGGCGGTTTGGCGGTTTATTCATTCCCGACCGAAAACGGCGTAATGTTGGACGTACCGGAGGGAAATTTTATTGTATTGGCACCAAACGGAAAATTTGGCAAAATGGATATGCAAACGTTTATGGCTAATTTTGAAGAAAAAGACGCCAATACCGCCGGATTGAACTTTGACGAAAAGCGATTGTTTGAAAAGATGAATAAACTTTTCGGCAGGAACATAGAAAAGAGATTGGGAAAATTAGCCGAGGAATACAACGAATTGTTTGAAGCGTTTGAAAGATATTTAAGCAGGGAAAAAACGCAAAGAGAAATAAACGAAATTAATCCCGGAACGCATGATATTATCGACGAATTGGCGGATGTAAACGTTGTTTTATTCCATATTGCGGCATTATTAGGGTATAGCCAAAAGGAATTGCAGGAAATGGCATATACTAAAATTGCAGGACGTGAGAAAAACCCGGAATTTATGCGCAAACACCCACACAACAAACCGGAAAGCCCGGTTTGCGGTAATATGCAGCAGGAAACCGCCGAACAATACAAATATTTTGAGAACCGTTTTAACAAAAGACTATGACAAACGAAGAAAAAGAAGAATTAAGAAAAAAGCGTTGTTCCTTACAAATACGGCGTATCTTTTGGCGGACATGGCACATACATGCGTTTTTTACGCTGATGATAAATTAAACCATTTAGGCAAATGCTTTGAAAAGGGCGAAAAAATGAGATTCAAAAAAGCCGCAAAGTTGACAAAAGAAGCATTTAAAGCCGTCAAGGAAATAACGGAACCATTGTATAATATTACCGACGTTGATAATGCGTGTATTGATAGCGATTATCTTTTGGAAGTTATTCAGTTGGTAATAAACAGAACCGACGAAACCGAGGAAAGCAAAACGGCGATGTTGGAATACATAAAGAAGTTACCACAAATTGAACATATAGAAGTTTAAGCGTATGAAAAAAGATTTTAAACAAGAACTAACCGAACTTATTAATAAGCACGGTTTAGAAAAGGAAATGAGAGATACCCCGGATTTTATTTTGGCACAAGTTTGTATTGATGCAATGGCGGTATTTTCGGAAGCAATCGCCCGCCGTGACGAATGGCACGGATTCAGAAAGGCAGACGAAAAGAGTTCGCAGGATGCAAAACACAATTACCCGGATGATTACAATATTTGCAAAGACCGTTTTAAATGTGCTGACTTTATGAGAACGCAACCAATTGCAAATCTGATTCAGCGTTTCAAGACGACAACGGACAAAGAGGAAAAAACAGCAATCGCCGGATTGCTAAAACAGATAAACGCCGATGCGTCGGGAAAGCCTCAAAATGATATACCGGAAGAAGTAAAAGAAGTTGCCGGAAAGTTGGCAAAGGCTTTTGGCGCACGTGTTGAGATACACCGTATTGAGATACCGGAAAAGAAACGTAAGTTTAGAAAGAAACCAAGAAAGGAGCAAGGCAATGAAACCCGTTGAATTTCCCGGCGTGAATGTAGTATTTGCAAAAGACCAACCGGAATACATGCCGTTACCTGCAATGAAAATCCCTAATGGCCCGCAGGGGCTTATAATTACCAAATGGAAGTTATCCCCGGAAGAATTGGAGAGAGTAAAAGAAACCGGAACAATACATTTGTCAATGCTGACGTTTAACCAACCATTGCAACCCGTATTGTTAACCGTAGATTTACCAACAGAAAAATAATAAAGTTATGGATAAAGAAACATACGTAAAAAGAATGGCAGAATTAGCCGAGATAAAACAAAAGGCTTTGGAGTACAACAGAAAGGAAAGAGAAAAAGCCGCAGAAAGTTACATAACAGAAAATTGTCCGTTTAAAAAAGGCGATAGAATAAAATACAACGGAAAGCCCGGAAAGATAGAAGTTATCAAGGCAGAACACAACGGCAATTTTTCGTATGAAGTTAGGTTTGACAAAAAGGACGGTACGCCGTCAGTTGGGGTAACAAGTATTTACCCATTGTTGAAAACCGACAAAATGGAAAAAGAATAAAAAACGCCCCGGAATTATAACCGGGGCTTTGCCGTTTAGGTACCGGAACGAAAGAAAGCCAAAATAAGTCCCGTAGGGCGACGAAAATACAAAAGACAATAAAAGTATCAAGGAACAAACGAAACCCGCTTAAAACGAAAATTCCCCGAAAATAACAAGCAAAGGGAAAGCGACGTTTGAGAGGAAAGCAAAGTAAATGGCTTTACCGTTATAAAAAGGTTTGAAAAATGGAAGCGAGTAAAAGACAAAGGGGCGGACGCCCGAAAATGTGCAAACGAACAAAAGACCAAAGGGAGTTTGATTTGGCTTTTTGTTCAAATCTGTTTTTACGTGGTTACACGTATAGGGAGATTTCGGAAAGACTGAATGAGGAAAACGCCCGGCGTGGCGTCGGTTATACCATAACAAAACAAATGGTATATTGGGATATGCAACAATTGCTAATTGAGTGGAAACGTGAACGTATGGAAAATATAGACGATTACGTTACGCAGGAATTGCGAAAGTTGGATAAAATGGAGATTGAATTGTGGGAGGCGTGGGAACGTTCAAAGACCGGGAAATTGCGAGAGAAAAACAGACAGAACGCAAAGCCCCGTAAAGTGTTGGAGGATGGCGACAACCCGGAATATTACGGGTATGAGGAAACCACAACGGAAACGTCCGCCGGAAACCCCCGGTTTTTGGATTTGCTTTTGAACGTACAACAACGCCGGGCAAAGATGTTGGGATTTGATGCGCCAATTAAAATTGAGATTCCGGGAATAAAAGAAAGCATAAATGGCGATGCACCGAAATACGATGTATCAGCAATCCCGGACGACCTATTGTTTGCGGTCGCCGATAAATTGCAAACAGCAGAATATAAAAAACAATTAGCAGAAAAAGGAGTAATTGACGATGGTACGAACAACAAAGAATAATATCAAGAAAAAAGATGAACCGAAACCCGTACACACGTGCGGGAATTGTGGTTGGGGTAAATATTATTACGACCATTCAAATTTGGATATGGACGGGAACCCAATTTGTTTAAAATGCCCGTTTGTCGAAAATCGCAGTATAATACGTTCGGGAAAAGCGTGCGACAAATGGAAAATGAAACAATAAATTGGTTGTTTTTTAAGATTTCCGGTTTTTAAGTCAGAAAAAATACGGGGGTAAGACAAAAATATATGGTTTATTTTTAAGAATTAAACAAAATGGATAAAGAACAATTGCTTAAAATGTATGCAGCATTGAAAAACAACCCCGGCGAGATAGTAAAAGCGGCGGCACGCCATAGGCTGATAAACTTTGCCCGGTACATGCAACCGGATTTGGCTTTGGAACCGTTCCACGTCGTTTATTATACGCTATTGGATAAGTTCGCCCACGGGGAAATAAAAAAAATGATTGTGCAAATGCCGCCCCAGCACGGAAAATCGGAGGGTTCAAGCCGAAAATTACCCGCTTTTATGTTAGGATTGAACCCGGACACAAAAATTTGTATTGGTTCGTATGCCGCCACAATTGCAAGGGATTTTAACCGGGACGTACAAAGAATAATTGACACCCCAAAATATCGGGAAATATTTCCGAAAACCTTTTTGAATGGTTCAAATGTGGTAACGATGACAAACACGTATTTACGAAATTCTGACGTTATAGAAATGGTTGGGCATAAGGGTTCGTTGCGTGTTGTAGGTCGTGGCGGTGCGTTGACGTCAAAGACCGTTGACGTTATGATTATGGACGACGTTTACAAAGATTATTCAGAGGGTAACAGCCCGATTGTACGCAATGCGGCGTGGAAATGGTACACGACCGTTGTAAAAAAGCGTTTGCACAATAAATCGCAAGAACTGATTGTATTTACCCGATGGCATGAGGAGGATTTGATTGGTAAGATTGAAAAGGGAGGCGAAAAGATTATTGATATTAAAAGTTGGGACAGCATTAAAAATATTCCGGATGGTGCATGGGTTCGCATAAACTTTGAAGCGTTGAAAACCGGGGAACCAAACGAGATTGACCCAAGGGAACCGGGGGCGGCTTTATGGGAGAGTATGCACAGCCGGGCAAAATTGGAGCGTGAAAGAGCGTTAGACCCAATACAATTTCAATGCTTAGACCAAGGAAACCCCGGAAGCGCAGAGGGTAGATTGTACCGGAACCCGTTCAGAACGTACGTTGACAAATCAGAATGGGGAACGTTCGTGCGTAGTGGTAATTATACAGACGTGGCAGACGAGGGCGACGACTTTACATTTTCGGCGTGTTATGACGTTTACAAATCCGGTAATGAGGCATGGAACGAACAAAAGAAACGGTTTGAACCGATTTTGTATGCGCTAATTACTGACATGGTATTTACGCAGGAAAATACAGAAGTAACAGCCGTTACCGTCCCGGAAATGATAAACCGTTGTGGAACGCAAAAAGCATGGATTGAAAGTAACAACGGCGGTGCCGGGTTTGAAAAGTTGATACGTAAAAAGATAAAAGCGATTTCCGAACCATTTTACCAAGGTGCCAACAAGGAAAGCCGCATTATAACAAATTCGGCAAGCGTCAACGCCCAAATCATAATGCCGTTAGGATGGGAGGAACGTTTTCCAAAGATACATGAACACGTAACCGGGTTTTTGCGTGATTTCCCAGCAAATGAGCATGACGACCCGGAGGACGGTTTGACCGGAATATATGAAAAGGAATTGGCGGACGGCGATACAAGACCATACAGCCAAGCAACAAGGGGCATTAAACGTCGTAATTAGCATTTTATTTCATATATGCAAGGATTTATCCGAAAATATTATAACTTTGCAATAAGTAATGGGGCAAAGGGTTAGCCCCCGGAAATAATAACAAAAGTTTTAACGTTAAAAAATTAAGATTATGGCTATTTGTAAATGCCCGGCAGCAGCAGCGTTGCCAAACATTCCAGACTTTACGTGTGCCGAGAGTTTCGGACAGATTCAGAAAGTAGCGTTTCAGAGATTGTATAAAAGCACCGGAGAAAAAAATTCATTTACCACGACGGCGGGTATTAGGAAAAAAGCGTCATGGACGCCGTTGTTATCGGCAGAGGACGACACGAAAGTTGTTGTCTCCCCGTATATCCAAGCACCGACAGCAGAAGCAGGCGCACCCCGTACGTTCGGCGGAGGAAACGAAACGTTGGGCGGTATTGAAGAAATTATTGGACGTGAGCCAACCCCATTTACGGCGGTTATGCGTAAAATGCCGCAATCACTGATTAAAGCATTGAAAGATTTGCAATGTGAAAGCGATTCCCAAAATTTGGGGATTTATTTGTTTGATGAAAACGGCGTAATTGGTGCATTGCAAGACCCGACAACAGCAACAACGCATTATCCTATTCCAATTCGTTCTTTGTTTATCGGGGATAAAACATTGGGAGGATTTGAGGCACCCGATAGCAACGCAATACAATGGGTGTTTTTACCTAATTGGTCGGATGATTTGGCTATTATCGTACCGGAAGATTTTAACCCGCTAACAGACTTAAAAAATGCAGCAGGGTAAACAAACAATAGTGACGTTGGAAAATGAAACATTGAAAACGACACGAGATTTTGAAGTTAGCCACGCCGAAAGACTTTTAAAAATGCCAAATAACGGCGGTTGGCAGTTACCGGAAAATAGTAAATTTGAATTTGACAAAGAAAATGGGCTTAGATATAAGAGAAATAAAAAAGCAGATAACGGAGCCACGGAACAAAGCGGCGATAAGTAGGGCGATTTACCACCAAAACCGCATACGATTTCATGCGGAAAAGGCGTTGACGCCATACATTACGCAACCCGTGACCGATTTTTTGGCTTATGTTTCAAACCTTATACCCGCAGACAAATTCAAAGTGTTCAAAACATTGTTCCGTTACCCCGTAAAGACAAACGAGGTAACGGGCGTTTGTTTTGATAAGTTGAGCCGCATTTTTGACGGTCGTAACCCGGCGTTCAATTATCAGTTTATGAACAGCGAACAAAGGGACGATTGGGAGTATTACAGACAACACGTATTGGAAGAACCCGAAATTTGGAGCACAAAGGGATGGGAATATTTCAAAACCGAAATTAACAGCGTATTAATTGTTGATTTACCAAAAGAGCAATCCCCCGGCGATAATTACCCGCAACCGTACTTTTATTGGTTGCCAATAGAACACGTTATTTCATACAAGGCAGACAAAACAACGGGCGTTATGCGTTGGATAATATTCCGGCAGGACGACAACCGTATTGCCGTAATTGACGATGAACGATACCGGGTATTTACCGAGGAAAAAGGCAATATTGGCGAATTGCTGATTGATAGCCCGCACGATTTGGGATATTGCCCAGCACGTTTTTTTTGGAACGAACCATTGAATTTGAGAGAACCGGACGTTAAGGCGTCCCCGTTAACAACCGAGTTGGAAAGTTTAGATTGGTTCCTTTTTTATCATTTATCAAAGAAAAATTTGGATATGTACGGGTCGTACCCGATTTATTCCGGATATGAACAAAGTTGCGATTTTACGAACGGCGAAAACGGCGATTATTGCGACGGCGGGTTTTTGAAAGATAAACAAGGCTATTATAAATTAGACCAAGCGGGTTTATTGATGCGTTGCCCGAAATGCGGAGATAAACGAATTGTCGGGGTTGGTTCATTCATTGAAATTCCGGTACCGGACGGCGACAAACAGCCGGATTTGCGCAACCCGGTTCAGATGTTGACCGTTGACCGTAATAGTTTGGATTATAACGTTAGCGAGGAAGAACGGTTGCGTACAAACATAATTACGGCGGTTGTTGGTACCAACGAGGAAATAACAACCCGTGAAGCATTAAATGAACAGCAAATTAAAGCCAATTTTGAAAGCCAAAGCACGGTATTAAACCGAGTAAAAAAAGGCTTTGAGGCGGCGCAAAAGTTCGTTGACGAAACCGTTTGCCGTTTGCGTTATGGAACAATGTTTGTTTCGGCAAAAATCAATTATGGCACCGAGTTTTATTTGTCTGATGCAACCCAATTGCGAGAACGTTATAAGATGGCGAAAGAAAGCGGAGCAAGCGAGGGGGAATTGGATGCGCTACAAAATCAGATTATCGAAACGGAGTACAGACACGACCCAATACAAATGCAACGTATGTTAGTGTTGGCAGAATTGGAGCCGTACCGACATTTGACACGTCCGGAAGTATTAGAATTGTACGAAAAACAGCTAATTACCGAGGATGAATTGCGCATTAAATTGAATTTCGCTAATTTTGTGCGTAGGTTTGAACGTGAGAATACAAACATTTTGGAATTTGGCAGCCAAATACCATTTTCCAAGAAAATTGAAGTAATAACAAATAAATTTTATGATTATGCGAGTGAAAGCAGAAACAGAGGGTAAAACAAAGGACGTCGGATTGTTGGACGTTACCCCGGAAAATTTCATTGTTCCAAAAGGGGAAGAAAGTTTTTATCATTGTCGTATTGAGGTTGTAAAATTCAACCAAGAAACGGGCGAAAGAATTTCACGACCACGTATGCAGGTTTTCGGAAAAAAGTTCTTTGAAACATTCGGATTGCACAATTTGCGAAAAATGGGTTATAAAGTTGACATTATGCACGACCCGAACGTTTGGGAGGCAGCGAACAAAGAAAAGATTGAAGCCAGCAAACGAGCAAAGGCAGAAGCAGCAGCAAAGGCGGCAGCAGAAGCAAAGGCGGCAGAACGTGAACAAATGAAAGCCGAAATTATTGCAGAACTGACAGCCGCCGGAGTTATCCCAGCAGAACCAAAGAAAGCCGGACGAAAACCAAAAGCCGAAAAAACAGCAGAAGCAGAGGAAGCGGCAGGCGATAGCCCGGAAAACAACGAGAATGTTTAACCATTAAAAAATACGAATATGGCACAGATTGCACAGCAAGACAATTTGGTTATTGAAGTAACCACAACCGCCGCAGCATTGGACGGCGACACAAAGAAAAAGTTGATTGAATGTATTGAGGGCGGAACAATTACCGACGTTATTTTGGTAACAAAAGAGGTTGAAAAGGAAATCAGCCATGCACGTGTTGTTAGTTGGTTGGTTGACACAACCGGGGATTCCCCAAAATACACAATTGATATTATTAACGCAAACAGCGGAAAAGTAGAAGCAATCGCACTTAATTAATTCAAAGGGTAAGAATATTATGTTAACGAGAGAAATTTTAGTTGCAAATGCGGCTTTGTCGGGATTGTCTGACGAACAGATTACAGCGATAACAACATTATCGCAGAATGACGAAAACAGCGTTATTGCCAAGAAAACGGGCGAAATTTACGGGGCTTTGGATGCCGATATTTTGGCGGTTTCCGGTATCGCTAAAAATGGAACCGAAAAAACGTATGATTACGCAAAACGTGTAATGGGGGAAATGAAAACAAAAGCCGATGGCGCAACCGGCCTGCAATCGCAGATTGATTCATTGACCAAGGAAAGAGCCCGTTTAGAAAAGGCAGTTGCCGATGGTGCGGCAGATGCGGAAACCGTGAAAGCATTGAAGCAGGCAAAAGCAGATTTGCAGAACGTGACAACGCAGTTTACCGAGTTGACAACCAAGTATGAGGAAGAAAAGGCAAACCACGAAAAAGAATTGTTCGGAGTAAGAATTGACAACGCATTGCAGACAGCCGCCGCCGGGCTTAAATTCAAAGCAGGATTCCCGGAAAGCGTAACAAAGGTTATTTTGGCGCAGGCGAGCGAAAAAGTAAAAGGCATGAACCCGGAATATATAGACGACGGAAACGGCGGAAAGGTTTTGGCGTTCAAAGATGCAAGCGGCGCAATTATGCGCAATCCAAACAATCAGTTGAACCCATTCACGCCCGCCGAGTTGCTGACAAAAGAATTGGAAACGATGGGAGTATTGGAGCAGCAAAGACAACAGTCAGGAGGCGGCACAAATACGCTCGCAGGCGGTGCCGGAGGCGGCGGAATTACATTGGACGTAAGCGGAGCCAAAACGCAATCAGAGGCGTACGAACTTATTACAAAACAATTGATGGCGCAAGGTAAAACGGTAGGTTCCAAAGAGTTTGACGAAGATATGAGAAAGGTTTGGCAGGAAAATAGTATTAACAAATTGCCGGAGAGATAACCGGGTAATGGGTAAACCCGCATTTAATAACAAATTAAAATAAAAAGACTATGAGTTTAGTTGCAACAAGATTACAGAATTGGCGAGTAGAAAACCCGGAGTTAGACCGTAATATGACCCGCCCGTGCGAGTATGGCGCATTGGATTTTTTCATTGAACAGACCAACGCCGGAAATTCCATTTTGTCCCCGAAATTGCGTGAACGTGCGTTTGCCTCAATCGGAAATACGGTACAAGTTCCGGTTATCAATTACGATGGCGACGTTACGGTTAGCAACGTTCGTACGTGTGTTATCCCGGACGATGAAAACACGTCCGCACTTTATACCGTGGTTTGGGCGACATATTCCGTCGGCTTTACAATGGTGCCAACGTTGTATATGAACAACGAAATTTCGTATGACCACGATTTCAACCGCAAAATGGAAAAGGTTTGCAGAGCGTTTGCAAATTCGTTAGACCAAGCAGCCGTTGCAGCGTTGGAGGCAGGAAAAACCCAAGTATTGAAAGACAAGTTGAATTACAATTTCGCTGCAAACGTTATTGAGGTTCCAACGCAGATGGCAACCGAAATTATGGGCGATATTAACCCGATTATGCGTGCAAATTGTTATCCGGGTTTGGTTCACGTCGTAGGTAACGCCGGAATTGACAGCCTTATTAAAAAATTGGCACAGCACGGTATTTATAACGACGTAAACAAGCGTATGGAATACGAAAATAAAGTGTTCCATTATACAAACAACGTCGTAAATGAAGCTAGCAAAAACGGCACATTCTTTGCCGTAGAGGATGGTAACGTTGGCGTTTTAACACGTGTTGACCGTGAGGCGTTGAACCGCACCCGTGCGAATTTCCACGAATGGGACGTTGTACGTTTGCCGTACATTGATTTGCCCGTTGGTTCGCACTATTACACAGCAGTTGGCGACCAGTCACAGACAGCAGGCGCAGCGAGTGCCGATATGACGTGCAACGTGAAAGAATATTTTGGATTTAGCGCAGACGTTGCGTTTGTAATTGCTTACAACAGCAACCCAACAACCGTTGCAAATCCGATTATCAAAGCGCAGATTGCAGCACGTGCGGAAAATGTACCTTTGGGTATGCCTGTATATGTAACCAACGCCGGGGAATTTCCCGCCGGAGGTGCGAGCGCATAACGCCGGAGCATAACGAATTATTTAACCGAGGGGACGGGGTGGTTATCCCCGCCCCCTTATTTATTGCAATCTTAATTCCTAATATGGGAAATAAATGGGCGTTTTTATGATAAGAATAAATGAAATATGCGAAGCGTTAAAAAATGTGTGCGGGTGGGAGCAATCATACGACCCGGCAAAGGCGATAGACGACAATTTAACGCAGACGGAAAGTGGGTTGTATTTTCAAGGTGCGCACCCGCTTTTGACGTTGGATAATATGGCGGCGATTATGCCGGATGATTGGGGGCTGCAATACCCGGAATGGAACATGATATTGCCGTACAAAGCCGGGCAGAAAGTGAGTCATAACGGTATTGTTTGGATTGCTAAAATTGACAACACCGGAGAGGAACCAACGGCAAGCGATTTTAATAATGATTACAGCCGGGAGGATTACGGAAACCCATATTGGAAACCGTATAATATGTTGACGGACTTTTTGGAGAGAATGACCCGAAACGGAATTGCGGCCGCAATACAGACGTTTACACAGATTAAGCAGTTGGATAAAGAAACACGTAATTTGTTGGAGCGAAAAACGTTCTTTGATGGTGCCGGACGCATACGGGCGACGTTGCAAAACAATCATAAGTTGGTAGGATTTGAAATTGTCCCGGTTCGTGCAATGGGAGTGACGGCGAAAATTGAAAAGATAGGTTTGCAAATGACCGGGGGAACCGGGGTTGTTAGAATGTATTTGTTTCATTCGTCGCAGATAGCCCCAATAAAGACTTTTGATTTGAATTTTACCGTTACAAATGGCGGTTTTCAGTGGTTCCCGTTAACTGATTGTTATTTGCCGTATATAAGCGACAAGAACAACGCCGGGGGGTCGTGGTTCCTTTGCTACAATCAAGACGAATTACCCGCCGGAATGGAAGCAATTAACGTATCAAAGGATTGGAGCCGGGAGCCGTGCGGAACGTGCAACATTGGTTCCGTTGAGGTTTGGCGAGAATTGACAAAGTATTTGCAAGTAACGCCGTTTATGTACCATGCGCCGGAAACGTTCGCAGAATATCCGGGATTATGGGACATTGCGCAAACCTTATACACAAGAACACAGAATTACGGGTTGAATTGCGAAATTACAATTGGATGCGATTTAACCGATTTTGTTATTTCTCAAAGGGCTATTTTCCAAACCGTGATACAACGGCAAGTTGCCGCAATTGCGTTGCGTACGTTAGCAATGAACCCCAACGTAAGGGTAAACCGCAATCAGTCAAACGCAAGCCGTACAGACATTTTGTATGAGTTGGACGGGAACACGGCCGGCGTTAGACCCGGCGGGTTGGGGTATGATTTAAAAAAGGCGTATGAGGCATTGCGGATTGATACGCAGGGATTAGACCGCATTTGTTTAAGTTGTAACAACAGAGGCGTAAAATACAGAACCGTGTAATTATATAATTCAAAGGGAAAATTGTATATAATTTCATGTAAAAATTGTATTTATGAAAAAGATAACCGATTTACGAAAAAGGGTTGCGGATTTCAACGAGGCTTTGACGTCCGGGCGGATAATACAAAACATTATATGGGACAATGAGGCATATATAGTTGATTTAAACGCCGAGGAACAATTGTTTGAACAAGGTATTAACCGTTTGGGCGTCGAAATTTCGGATTATGCACCATACAGCCCCGTAACAATCGCAATTAAAGAGGCTAAGGGACAGCCGACAAACCGGGTAACGTTACGGGATGAGGGAGATTTTGAAAGTAGTTTTTATTTAGAGGTTGGCGACAAACAATTTGAAATTAAAGCGTCTGACTTTAAAACAGAGGATTTAATAAAAAAATACGGTCGTCAAATATTGGGTTTAACCGACGAAAATATTTCAATATTGATTTGGAAATATATTTTCCCGGATTTAATGGCAGAAACAAAAAAACAAATTTATGGCAAATAAGGTAAAAGCCCCGGTTGTTGACAACCCGGAATTGTTAGACCGGATTATTGGGAACATTCAAAACGGATTGGTTGATAATTTGCCGTGGTTGGATTATGCGTTTGGCAGGGCGGAAAGACTTGTTAAAATGAACGCAAACCAAAAACGCTATTATACGCCAAACGTGTATTCCGGGAAAAACGAATATATGGAAGTTTGCCCCGATGCGGGTATTGGTAATTTCTGTTTCTTTTGGGTTGACGACCCGCAAAATATCAGTTGGGAACCCGGAGTTGATATTGGCATAAAAACGGCGTTTTCGATTATCTTTTGGTTTGATTACAGAAAGATATACAACGATGCAAGCACGCGCAACAAAGAGGATTTGAAGCGGCAAATATTGGACGTTTTGAACGGCGGTTTTTTGGTGCGAAATGGAAGTTACAGAATAAACAAAGTGTACGAATTGGCGGAAAACATTTACCGGGGCTTTTCGTTGGATGAAATAGAAAACCAATTTTTAATGCACCCGTTCGGCGGATTCCGGTTTGAGGGCGAATTGAGTATTGGAGAAACATGTAAATTGTAGTATATGGAACATTTTATTTATAACATTATTGTTGTCGCATTAATAGCGGCTTTTGTGCTGACGTTATTACGCAAATGGGGCGGCATTGAATGGGTACAGATTCACGGGAACGATTTCTTTTCAAAGATGTTTAATTGCGATTTCTGTTTGTCGTGGTGGGCGTGCGTTTTGATTTGTTTCTTTGCGTTGATATTTACCGGGAACCCCGCATTTTTGGGCGTTCCCTTTTGTAGTACAATGATAACACGTGTTTTATTATGAAGAATGTACAAATAAAAGGAATGAACGTTGAGTTGTATGATTCAATCGAGGATTTGCCAATTATGCGTTTCCACAAGTATAACAAAATGCTTTTGGTTGACGCCGGGGTTGGTTCCGATTTGTCGGATTTTGACCGACATATTGAAAAGGTAATACGTTATTTGAACAGCCCAACGCCAAACATGGCAACCGTTGAGTTGGAAAATATGCGCCAAAACATATATTTCATTCAATCCGAGGTTTCCCCCCGGCATTTGGCTTTTGCCGTGTTGGTTAAATCAATAAATGGTAAACCCCGAAATGATTTGTCAGATGATGGATTGCAACAAACAATGAGTCTTTTTAAAGACGTTGCAAATTCAGAGATAACCGCCCATTTGGAAGCGGTTAAAAAAAAAATAGACGATGAATTGCGTTTGTATTTTCCCCGGTTGTTCGATGATGCGACATTGAAAGAGTATTACGATAAATTGAAACAAAGAACGATTGTTGTATTACGCACAATAATAGACGGTCGGGCAACCGAGGCGGACGCAAAAGAGATTGACGACATTACGGCGGAGTTGATAACCTATTTCAACCCGCAGACGTTTACCGGGTCGGAAAGCGTGGAAATTAGGCATGACAGACAATTTGAAAATATGTGTTTGATATTGTCCCAAAATTTGCATGTTGACCCAAAGAAATTTACCGTTTTGGAATATTACAACGCATTTGAGTATATCAAGGAACAAGCCAAAAAAGCAAACAAGCAAAAAAGGGCAGAATAAGGCGATTTCCGGCGTTTTTATTTTTAGGCGATAAATTCACATTTGAGAAAAGAAAATGCAACAGACGGGAAATTTCCCGTAAATAACTTAACAATCGACATATGGCAGATAATAACAACCCAATCAAATATTCGGATTTAATAAGCCCAGATAATTCGATTACAGATTTGATGAAACAATTGGATGAACTTTCGGACACCTATACAAATGCACTGAAAAATATCAAAGCCGAGGCAATACAATTGGCGGAGATTCTGAAAAAGGTTTCCGGCGCAACGGAGGACGGGCGAAAGACAACCAAAAAAGCCGCAGACGATGCGGAACGTTTGGCACGTGCGCAACGTGATTTGGCGTTTGCAGAAAGCGAGAACGCCAAAAAGTTAGCCGAGTTAAAATTGGCACAGCAGGAAGCGAACCAAATTAATAAACTGATTGTGAAAATAAATCAATCCGCCGAGGGTAGTTATAACCGTTTATCGTCGCAATATTCATTGAATAAGATTTATTTAAACAACATGACTAAAGCCGAACGGGAAAACACCGAGGAGGGGCGAAAATTGGTTGCACAAACCAAAGAAATATACGAAGAAATGAAACGTTTGCAGGAAGCAACCGGGAAATTTCAATTGAACGTCGGAAATTATACGGAGGCGTCCGACGCAATTATTGCGTATGGCGACAAATTAAAAGAAACGTTAGGTTTAAATAGCGCATTTGGCGAAAGTCTTTTGGCGTTAGGACGTGGCGGGGCTGAAAGTAAAGCCGTTTTTACAGCTATTGGCGACGGGGCAAAAGCATTGGGAAAAACTTTGTTGGGATTACTTTCAAACCCGGTTTTTTTGGCGATTGCCGGAATTGCGGCGGCGGGTGCGGCGTTTAAATGGTGGTACGATTATAACGCCGGGTTAGTTGAGGCAACGAGATTGACGCAACAATTTACCGGGAAAAGTGGCGATGATTTGAAAGCGTTTAGAAATGAGGTGCAAGCCGTCGCCGATTCATTCAACGCAGATTTCCGGGAAACATTGATTGCAACAAACGCATTATCAAAACAATTTGGTATTTCTGCAAATGAGGCATTGCAATTGGTTAAGGATGGGTTTTTAGCCGGAGGCGATGCGAACGGGGAATTTTTAGACACGTTGAAAGAATACCCGGCATATTTCAAAGAGGCGGGAATATCAGCAGACCAATTTGTTGCAATTGTTACCCAAACAAACAAAATGGGTATCTTTTCAGACAAAGGCGTTGACGCAATTAAGGAGGCAAATTTGCGTTTGCGTGAAATGACGACGGCGACGGCGGCGGCTTTGGACGGTATCGGTATTTCGTCGGAACAAGTTCAAAAAGATTTGCAGACCGGAACCAAAACAACGTTCGATGTTATACAAGACGTTTCCGCAAAATTGGCAGAATTGCCGGATAATGCGGCAACGGTCGGGGCTGCAATTGCAGATATATTCGGGGGGCCCGGAGAGGACGCCGGATTGCAGTATTTGCGCACGTTGAAAGATATTTCAACAAACATGGATGAAGTAAAAGGGAAAGCCGGAGTTTTGGCGCAATTGCAGGAGGAACAATTGCAAAGCCAAATTGAGTTGCAAAACGCATTATCCGGGTTGTTTGACGCAACCGGAGGAAATTTTGAAACGTTGACAACACAGGCAAAAGTTTTTGTAAATCAAGGTTTAACAGCAATAATAAAAGGGGCCATTGATATAATCAATTACTTTATTGAGTTGTACAATGAAAGTGTTTTGATACGTGCCATTTGGAACGGTATAGTTGCCGGATTCAAAACAACATTTGATACGTTGGGAAATTTGTTTGGATTCTTTATTGATATTGTCAAAGCAACCGGAACCGCATTAAAGGGAGCGTTTACGTTGGATTTTGACGACGTTAAAAAAGGGTTGTCAGATTATGCAGCAGCGTACGGAAATTTGGTTAAAGCCCAAGTTAAAGACATAACAGAAAATTTTCAAGAGGGTTTGGATGGTATGCAAAAGAAAATAAAACCGTTAACAATCCCGGTTTCTGTTGGAGATACCCCGACGCCACAAACAGACAATAAGCCCGTAACGACACAGAACCCAACCGTAACGCCAAGGGGTAAAAGCGATGCGGAAAAGGCAGCAGAACAGCAAGCAAAACAAATTGAGGCGGCATACAAAAAGAATTTGGAAGCAACCCGAAAATTGCAGGATGCACAATTGCAGTTGGAAACCGACGAATGGGCAAAGCGTCGCCAACAAACGCAATATCAGTATTCCCGCCAAATTGAGGATTTACAACACCAATTGCAGACCGAAAAGGATTTGAACGAAACCGGCCGCCAAGCGATAAACGCCACAATTACGGCGTTGGAACAGCAACAAACCGAGGCATTATTGAAAATCGAACAAGACCGACAATTGCAGGAATTGGCGTTGCAGAAAGAAAGCATTGAATTACGTTTGCAAGCAGTCAAAGAGGGAAGCGAGCAGGAAAGACAATTGCGGATGCAGTTGTTGGAAAACGAAAGACAAACCGCATTATTACAGAACCAACAGAAACCGACCGGGCAACAGCAAGACGCCGGGGCGATTAATGCAAGTTTTGACGCAAAGGGAGCCGGAATTGCGGACGAATATTTGCAAGCGCAATTACAGATATTCGACCAACAACAAGCGTTGGCACAATCGGAGTTTGATTTGTTGAGAAATTCAGAAGCCCGGAAAACTCAATTCCGTTTGCAAGCAGAAAAGGAACGTTTGCAAAAGGTTTTAGAATTAAATCAGCAAGCCGCCAATAAATTGTCTGATGTTGAGGTACAAACAATTCAAAACACTATTAAAAAAATAGACCAAGAAATTGAGCAATCCAAAGGGGAGGAACGAGGAACAGACATTTACGGTTTGTTTGGGCTTAATTTGGACGACGACCAAAAAGAGGCAATTAATACGTCTATGCAATACGCATTGGATGCGTTAAATACATTCACGGCGGCACGTGTTGCCGCAGCAGATGCAGCCGTTGAGCAAGCGGATAAAGAGGTTTCCGCCGCACAATCGGCGTTGGATGCAGAATTGGAAGCAAGGGCAAACGGGTACGCCAATAATGTTGTACAAGCGCAAAAGGAGTTGGATTTGGCAAAGAAAAACCAAGAAAAAGCGTTGAAAGAACAACAGAAAGCGCAAAAACAGCAGGCAGCAATACAAACATTGCAGCAAATCGGAAACATGGTAACAGCAACGGCGTTGATATGGTCGCAATTAGGTTTCCCGTCTGCAATACCTGCAATTGCCGTAATGTGGGCGAGTTTTGCAGCGTCTAAAATCAAGGCGGCGCAATTGGCAAAACAGACCGGAGGAACCGGAGGAACCGGAGGAACGGAAACATACGGCGACGGTACCGTTGAACTTTTGGAGGGTGGTTCGCACCAAAGCGGAAATGATATTGATTTAGGTACAAAACCGGACGGAACCCGCCGACGTGCCGAGGGCGGGGAATTTTTCGCCGTTATCAATAAACGTAATTCCCGCCGTTTCCGTCGTTTAATCCCGGACGTAATAAATAGTTTGAACCGGGGAACATTCCCCCAAAAGTACCTTAATGCCTACAATACCGACGGCATTAATGTAACGGTTCAACAAAATAACGCACCGGATTTGCGGGATTTAAAAGACGATGTAAGGGAGATTAAGGAACAAAACCGCCGCCGTCGTTACGTCGATGGCAACGGCAATGTTATTGAGGTTTACAAGAATTTGACACGTAAAATTAAAAATTGATATGAATCCGATTTATAGACATTCATTTGTAAATGCGTTTTTTGCAAATGGGATAATAAGTAATACCGGGAATATTAACGGGAATAATACAAATTTTTATTATACCCGTACTTTTGTCCCGGTTGATAACGTGTATCCCCGCAAATTGTTTCAGAATTACGTCACGCAAAGTGGGGGCGCATTTTATGACAGCAATAAAAAATATATCGGCGGTTGGGGAAGTAACTCAACCGCTGCTAATACAGAATTTGATATACCGAGCGACGCCGCATATATCCGGTTTAATGTAAGCAAAGCGCAATACGCCAACGGGACGGCATGGTTGAGATTGGGAACGTTGGACGCCCCGAACGTCTTACAAGGTCAAACCGTGCATCCGATTTATAAGGACGATTTGGCAAAGGAGTACGAATTAGAAACCAACCAACGGTTTTATCGTGCCAAATTATCCGGCAAAATTACCTTTGTCCGGGATGATTACGACTATATAAACCGTCAATCGTTCGACAATGAATTTTTGTATTGCATTGAAAAGAGCGACGACGGCGGGCGTACATGGTTCCAATACTTTCAAGGCAAGTTTATGAAAACCGATTGCACGTTTACCGATTACGATAAAAAGGTTGTTGTACAACCGGACGCAATCGACGATTATAACGACGTGTTGGCGGGATTGGAAAAGGAATACAATTTAATAACGTTAGCCCCGACAATCCAACGGATAACGATAAACAAGCGTCCATTAATTCAAATATACGCTCCGGGGGATAGTGTTGTTTCTTGTTTTTTGGGCGGTACGAATTGGGAACAAGACGCAAACGCCACGACCGACCAAAACGCACTAATACAAACCTATCATTTTGCACTATGTAATATTTTGAAAGAAATACAAATTACGTCGCACGGTTCCCCGGCGGTAATATCCGGGCTTTATACCGGGCGAATGGCGACGGGTGCAAGTGCAAACGTTTTCGAGGGAAAATTATACCCGGAATTAAACGTAAATTATTATATCTATATTACGCAACAAAGAATTGACGGTTTACCGTTTGGGGTTGCATTGGTTGAGATACGCCGACGTTCGGACGACGTGGCAATGTTCCGTTATCAAAAGGTTACAACGTCCCCGTTTGATACGTTGGAGTTTGATTTAACCGCCGTCGAGGGTTCCGGGGCAACCGGAACAATGCACGCCGATATGAAAAGTTATAATATATACGCCCGGTATTTGTGCGACGTGGAGAAAATCGACGGCCTTAATACATATCCATTGCCCGCCGATGATATAGTTGATAATAACCGTAATTATAGGCGTGCGATTGGTTACGCAATCGACGTGGCGTTTATTTCAAACAACTTTTCAGATACCCCGACCGAGTGGGGATTAGCGGACAACGGAAAGTATTTTGCGCCGCCTTATTTCGTATACGGACAAACGTTTTATCCAATCGCCCGGTCAACGTGGCGTTATGCGTCGTTGTGGTTTGGGTTTTATTTGATGGATTGGATATTAGAGGAAAAAGCACGAAAAGCATATACTTTGCGGGATGCGTTCCCGGTTGCGTCTTGTATATCCGTTTTGCTCAATCAGATTGCACCGGGTATAACACACGCAGCCACGGCGGAATACAGTCAATTTTTATACAGCGGTAACAACCCAATATCCGGGTTGAATTTCCGTTTGCTTGTATCACAGAAAACCAATATTATAAACGGGGAATATCAGCAACCCGCACAAAAAGCCCCGACGACCTTACAACAATTTACCAATATGTTACGGGATTGTTTTAAATGTTATTGGTTCATTGAGGACGGCAAATTTAAAATCGAACATATCCAATATTTCCGCAATGGCGGTTCCTATTCCGGCGGGGCTATATTAAGCCACGATTTGACAAAGGAATTGAATTTGCGCAACGGGAAACCGTGGGCGTTCAACACGTCGGAATATTCGTTTGATAAGGTCGATTTGCCGGAACGTTACCAATTTGAATGGATGGACGACGTTACGGCGGCATTTGAAGGGTTGCCGATACAAGTAATAAGCAAGTATGTAACGCCCGGAAAGGTTGAGGAAATTAATATATCAAACTTTACGTCCGATATTGATATGATGTTGTTAAACCCCGGCAATATGAGTTCGGACGGGTTCGCCTTGTTTGCCGCCGTTCCGCCAACGTCCGGGTCGCAATGGATATTACCATTTACCCGCCAAACTATTAACGGGGTCGAATACTTTTTGCAAAACGGATATTTGGCGTTTATCAATCTGCAATCCCCGTATTGGTTATATGATTTACCCGCCCGTCGTGTATCAATAAACGGTTCCGAGGTTTACGCATACGGTATTGAGAGAAAGAAGAAACAAACGTTTAGTTTTCCGGCAAATGACGACCCAAACCCGATGCAACTAATAAAAACGTATATCGGTAACGGTCAAGTTGATAAATTAAGCGTAAATTTGTGTAGTCGAAACATTAAAGCAACGTTGAAATATGATACAGAATAACAATATAAGCGTATTGCCGTGGTACACGTCAATAGAGCAGCAGAACCACCGTAAAAGTTACGCATACGGGCAAATATACCCATTGTTCGCACCGGCTGATAGATTATTGCCCTTTCAGATAATAAGAAATACCCGTTCAAATCCTGTTACGTCTGTTATTCTATATGATAAAACAGGAAAACAAATTGCAAATATAACAACATACATGAGGGAAACCGGATTGCAAGTTGTCCGGTTTCAGTCGTTGGGATATGATGTAATATTATACCCGGCAATATTACCCATGCCGTTAAATCAGTTTGACGGAATTTATTATTTGCGGTTATCTGATGGCGTTCAAACGTGGTATTCTGAAATGTTCACGGTCGTACAAGATTTTTCCGGTTACTTAAAAATACAATGGTGGGATATTGAAAATTTGGTATTTGACGCCGGGCAAATAGTATATAAAAACCCGGATTTCAAAAATACGTTGTATCTTTGTACAGAGTTGGGAAAACCGGATTATGAATTTGAAGAGGACGGCGAAGAACGGGACGGGTATTTTTTCCCGGAAAAACAAATATCAGTCAAAACGTTTAAATGTACAATATTGGCACCGGAGTTCCTTTGCGACGTTATGCGTTTTATTCGTATGGCTGATTACATACATATAACTGACAAGTACGGCAGGGAATACGATTGCGACACGTTTTTAATTACCCCGAAATGGCAAACGCAGGGGAATTTGGCGAGCGTGGAAATTGAGTTTAAAACAAATACCGTCGTGAAGAAAATAGGACGTGGGTATATTATCAGTAATAAGGGAGATTTTAACGAAGATTTCAATAATGATTTCGACAACAATTAAAATTTTGAATTATGGGAAATTATGAACAACTAAAAGCAGCAATAGCCGCCGTTATCAAAGCAAACGGCGCGCAAGAAATCACGGGGGACGTGTTGCAAGCAACGATGTTGTCGCTGGTTAGCAATATAGGCGACAACGCTATATTTGCCGGGATTGCAACGCCGACAACAAACCCCGGAACACCCGACCAAAACGTTTTTTATTTGGCGGCACAACCGGGCGTTTACTCTAATTTTGGGGGCGTGGAATTGACCGACCAAGTTTTAATCTTTTCCAATAAAAACAGAAGTTGGGTAAAGACTGATTCCGGTATTGCGACAAACGCAAAAGTTACTGAGGTAGTAGAATATTTAAACAATAAAAGTGTTGTTAAAAATCTTGTAGATATTATGACAGTAGGTGAAGAAACGTCTATTAAAGATAAAATAACAACAAAGATTGTGAATGATAATTTTGTTTTATCGTGGGAACAAATAGAAAATGCATCAGAGAGAAATTACCTTTTTTTTACTCATAAGTTTGGCAATCCAATTAAATTCTATAAAAATTCTCAGTTTTATTTTAGAGCAAAAAACAATGGTGGATATCCAATAAATTTAATATTTGGAATAACAAATGGTTCGCGAGATTGGAGCAGTGGTTTTTTTGTTCAAACACCAATACAATTGCAACCAAGTGAACTTGTAAATATTAATTTTAGCAATAAAGATTGGGAAACAATACAAGGGAGGTTGGATAACGGGGATGATACGTACATGATTATTGTAGTAAATGGAATAAGAAAATTTGACAATCTGAAACAACCGGGAGAAATAGAGGCGCAATATTTCTATTCACTTATAACGATGAACACTCAATATGCAGAAAATGCGATCAATGCAGAAAATGCGGCCATTGCAGAAAATGCGATCAATGCAGGTTGGCTAATTGGTGGAAAAGCAAAAAATGCTGTATTTAGAGATGAGGGCCCGAGAGGATTTACGCCAAATGCCATGACGGTAGAGGCAGTAGACAATAGAACCGTTAGACTAACAACAAACATAACGGAACAGCAAGTGGGGTCGTCTTATAGAGGAATATATTGGAAGATAACATATCAAAACTTTGAAGATATAAAAGGAATATGGGAGTTGAATTGTACATACGGGCAGTATTTTAATGCGAGAATAACGTCTGAGATTCAAGATTGGGGGCCAATTGCAAAAGATACATTTAATATACCTATCCCAAGAGAAAATATAAAAAATACATATAACCTCTATGATTTAATAATAGCGTTTAAGGAAGAACAAGAAGCATTGGGCCCCAATGGCAAATGGACGGGTAAAATTGTAGAAAATGGATATTTCTATTTGCAAATTATACGTTACGATTCTTCCGGGAGGCTTCCGGTAATTAACGATGTGATAACATTAGACCATATCCCAATTACGTCTAAGGTTATTGCAACGGATTTTACAGAATTAGCAAAGCAGAAAATTAGAGGAATATTACAAGGTGAAACAATTGAAGTTACTAATTGGGGAGATTCTCTTACAGCAGGTGCCGGAAGTACAAACCATAAAAACCAAGAAATTGTTATTCAATCCATCAAAGATAAAGGGTATGATATTTCTTTAAACGCGACGTCTCAAATAACATATACTATTATGATGCAAGCGTTGCTGGGAGGGAAATACAAAGTAAACAATTGCGGGGTTGGGGGAGAAAACATAAATACTATTGCCGCAAGATTAGGTGCAAATGTGGCCTATGCAAAAAATAATTTTACCCTTTCAAGATATGCAGATACCCCGGTGCAAATAGGACAAGCAGACGGGCACCTCGATTCATCATGGGATGAAATAGTTACCCCGTTATTGCAAGGCGCAGGGAACTCTGTAAATCCTTGTTACGTGCAAGGGGTGAAATGTAATTTAAAATGGACTGGTTCAAGTTATAACGACCCATCCGGAATATATACATTGCAAAGGATTAAAAACGGGGACAGAGATATTGAACTCCCGCAAAAAACGCCAATAATAATGTCCGGTTCTAAGCTATACAGAAATACAAAACTTTCTGTTATATGGTGTTGGCAGAATGGAGGGTATAGAAGCGACGAAGATTTAATTGAAAAGTTGGATAAAATATTGACGCATATTAACACACAGAATTATGTGTTAATTGGGCTTCATAGTTCAACAGAAGCCGGAAGAGATGCGCAGGAAAGCATGTTGTCAAAAAAATATGGAGATAAATTTTTCAATTGGAGACAATACGTTTCAACTAATGCTTTGTATGATTTCGGGATAACACCAACGCCGGAAGACTTGGAAGCCATGTCGGTTGGCTCGTGTCCTCCGTCTTTATTGACTGATAGCGTTCACCTATGCGCCGCAGGGTATGCAATATTAGGCTATAAAATCATTGAGAGATTTAAAGACTTAGGATACATTGAATAACTTATGCAAGTATAATCAAATCCCCCGGTATAACCCAGCCGTACCGGGGGATTGATATTGGCCGGATAATTATTAAAAACTCAAAATTATGGTACAAATCATTGTTGGTTGCATTATAGCGCAGATTTTCGTTATTGCAGCAATTGGCGGTACAGCGTATTATCTGTACAAGAAGAATGAGAGTAAGATTAAGGCGGTAAAAGCCGAAGTTGAAAAAAAAGTATCGGATATTACCGCGGTAGTGGATGAAATCGGCAGCGGTGTAAAAGACGCGTCGGCCGCAATCGCTGAAATCAAATCGGCGGTTGACGAAGTAAAGAACGCGTTCGACCGTTTCCCGTTTAATAACTAAGCCATGAAAAAGGTAATTTATGATTCATGGATTGCGCGCAATTTGCTGTTCAAGGGTTATTCAACAATAACCCTTACAGCATTTGTTTTTACGCGCTACAAAAGCAAAGAGGAAATGTCGCAGTATGTAAGAAATCACGAGTGTACGCACGCGCGGCAATGGGCTGAAATGTTCTTATTGGGTTTCTTTGTTGTGTTTGTGCTGCAAATTCCCTTTGATATTTCGTCATGGTGGTATTTGCTTCCGTTCTTTGCTTTTTACATTTGGTATCTGTTGGAAGTCGCGATACGTTCAATCATTATTTGGGGTAACGGTTACAGATACGTGTCATTTGAGCGCGAAGCGCGGGAAAATCAGTACGACAACACGTACTTAGAAAATGGCAATTACTTTAATTGGCTAACGTATTATGGAAAGACTAATTAATTGGGAGCAATGGCGAATAATTGCCATTTCCACGGTTAGCCCGATATTTGGGTATTTAACCCCGACAAAGGGGTTTGTTTACGCATTAGTAATAATGTTTGCGTTCAACATTTGGGCGGGTATGAGGGCGGACGGCGTGGCGATTGTGCGATGCAAAAACTTTTCGTTCCGGAAGTTTAAAAACGCATTGTGCGAATTTCTGTTGTATCTGTTTATCGTGGAGGCGATTTTTGTAATAATGAAAAATTGCGGCGATGAAAATGCGGCGGTTATCGTGGTAAAATCACTAACATACGTGTTTATGTTTGTGTATTTGCAAAATGCGTTCCGCAATCTGATTATTGCGTACCCCCGGAATTTGGCGTTACGTATTATTTACCATGTTATCCGTTTGGAGTTTACAAGGGCTTTGCCGTCGCATTTGCAACCGATAATTGACAGATTGGAAAAAGAATTAGGGAACGACCCCGACAAAAACAATAAAAAGAAAGGAGAAAACGAAAATGAGTAAAGTTGTAATTCTTGATGGAGGTCACGGCGTGGATTGTGCCGGGAAACGTTCCCCCATTTGGGGGGACGGTTCCCAATTGTTTGAATGGGAGTTTAACCGTGATATTGTACGCCGTATTGCGGCGATGTTGAAAGCGGAGGGAATAAAGTTTGAAATTTTGGTACCGGAGGACAACGACGTATCATTACCGGAACGTTGCCGACGTGCAAACGTTATCCATGCAGATTGCGGCAACAACGCCGTTTTGTTTAGCGTTCACGGGAACGCCGGAGGCGGCACCGGGTGGGAATGTTACACAAGCGTAGGGCAAACGAAAGCGGATGCAATCGCAACCGTTCTTTGCGAAGAAGCGGAAAAGGAGTTTGCCCCGGACGGTTGGAAAATGCGTTTCGATTATATAGACGGCGACCCGGACAAAGAAAGCCAATTTTATATTCTGAAACATACGGTTTGCCCGGCGGTATTATCCGAAAACTTTTTCTTTGATAATGAAAAGGATTGCAAATACATGTTGGATAACGAATTTAGAAACAGAATTGCAAAAATTCATTATTTAGCCATTAAAAAAATAATTTAATACTAAATTTGCGACGGGAATAGTTCGGAGTAGCTACCGAATGACAAGGGCAAGCCGATAGCCTTTTCCCGTTTCTTTCATCGGCTAATTTAATATCGGTATAATATGGAAATATGGAAAGAAATTCCCGGAAGTGGTGGAAAGTATCAAATTAGTAATTATGGAAATGTTTATTCTTTAATTAACAATGTGCAATTGAAAGGCGTAAATAATGGAAATGGTTATTTGCGTGTTAAACTGAATGAAAGACTTTTTTATATTCATAGATTGGTTGCAATGGCATTTATTCCAAATCCAAAAGGTTATAAAGAAATAAATCATAAAGATGAAAATAAACTAAACAATAATGCAGATAATTTAGAATGGTGCAGCCATAAATATAATATGAAATTTGGTACAAGAAATAAAAGGGCTATTGACAATACTAAAAAATCAGTTATTCAATATACAATGAGTGGCAAATATGTGTGTAGTTATAATAGTATTGTTGAAGCGGCAGGAAAGATGAGTATTTCCAAAGGAAATATTGTTTCGGTATTAAAAGGAAATAGAAAAAAGCGCAGGAGGCTATAAATGGAAGTATAACAATAAATAATCAGTTATGACAAAGCAGGAACAAAAAGAATACTTGCAAAAGTTCGTTGCAAGTCAAGGAACACAAGCCGGGTTAAGTATTACGCCGTTGTTGGAGGCGATAATAAACGGGAATGATGATATTTTCGTTGTTACCGTTGAGGACAACGCAGAAAACACAAAGAAAGTAACCAACCCGCAGGAGGATATAAACAATTTCATTACGGCGGCAAATGCAGACCCATTGCACAACACGCCGAAAGTTTTCATTGATGGGGTTGTTTTGGCATTTACTCAAATTGAGGTATCAGAGGACGAAATAAACGGATTAATCTTTGTTGATGGCGGCAAATACATTTTGACGTTAAGCACAACGGAGGAAAGCAGCCAATTAGTTTACACAGCTAACGAACCATGAAAAAGTATATTATAATTGCGGCAATTGCTTTGGCGGTTGCCGCCGTTGTCACTATATGGGTGCAACGTTCCCGGATTAATCAGTTAACCGGGGAAAGGGACAAATACAGAACCAACACGGAAACGTTATTGCAGGACGTTTCCCGGTACCAAACAAAAGATAGTTTGAACGCCGCAAAAGTTGGGGTTTTGGAACTGAAATTGTCAGAGTTTGAAAAATACCGGGCGAGCGATGCGGAGTTGATAAAGACGTTGCAGACAAAGAACCGGGAGTTGGAAGCCGTTACAACGGCACAAATGGAAACAATAACCAAATTGCGGGGAACCGTCCGGGACAGCATTGTATATTTGCCCGGAGATACGACAACAATTGTTCTGAAATGCGTTGATATTTCCGACCCGTGGTTTTCATTAAAAGGATGCACGACGCCGGACGGGGAGTTTACCGGGACATTTGTAAACCGTGACAGCATTTTAGTTGCTGCAACCGTACAATATAAACGGTTTTTGGGGTTCCTTTGGAAAACCAAGAAAATAAAGAACCGGGAAATTGATGTTATCAGCAGGAACCCGCATACAAAAATAATGGGGGTTGAATATATAGAGATAGAAAAATAACTATCTTTGTATCGAATTACATTTGACCACATAATTAGAGATTGTTTTCAAGGATTAGCCGGGTTTGCCCCGGCTTTTTTCGTTTTGCCCATTTTTAGCCTCGTAGCGGGCTTTTTTTATTCCGGTGGATAAATTTATATCTGAGCAAAGAAAGTGGCTTAAATCGAAAATTCGCCAAAAATAACTATCTTTTGAACCAAAAGAAAAATTTTTTATGCGTTTTGCTCAAAATAAAAAGAAATTCTTTTGGTAATTAAAATAAAGGTTGTATATTTGCATTGTCAAACAACAACGACGGGGTGTTTTCCCCGAACATTAAAAGAAAAATCAAAATGGCAACAACAATTTACAACGGTTTGGAATATTCAACAAAATCAATCAATCGCAATTTCCGTATCAAGGTTAACGGAATAGTTGACGGAAAAAAGATAAATAAATTGGTCGGCGTAAAAGGATTGATTGAATTGATTGGCGTTGGAATGGCAAACAAAATGTTGCGCCGTGCGTTCAATGGAAAGGACGACAAAACCGTATGTAAATTGCGTCGTGATATCAAAATTTCATTCTACATTAAATAATATCCGACCGGGCGGGTTCCCGGAACCAAATACAAATTCGTATGAGTTCAGAAAAAAGAAACAAGTTAAGCGAGACTTTCAAATTGGCGTGGCAGTTCGTAAAACGCAATGGTTATAAACTTTCAGAGGCTTTAAAATGTGCATGGTTGAACATTAAGTTGAAAGCCGAAATGAAAAAACGAATTGTAAAATTCTACTTTCAGAAAATAGACGGTTCATTGCGTGAGGCATACGGAACCACAAACCCGGAAACAATCCCGGCAACAACCGGAACCCGGAAACCCGCCGACACGGTACAAACGTATTTCGATACAGAAAAGCAGGAATACAGGTGTTTCAAAAAAGCTAATTTAATTCGTATTGCATAATCAACGCCGGGGATTTCCCCGGCAAAAAAACAAATGATATGAAAACAATAAACAACGTTGATGATTTAAGCGACGATTTGTGTTTATATTGTCCTTTGGATGATGACGAAAAAGGAACCCACGGCGTCCCAAATGGATATATAAGTTGTGAGGGGCGTTGTTGCCAAGAAGCGTATGAAATGTATATTGAGGAATGGACGGAATAACAAATTGTATGGAAAGTATAATAATAAAAGAAATTGAAATGATGTTGGAACTACCTTTGCACGAAAGACAAAAAGCGTATTTCCAAGACTTATTAAACGCCGCAAAGCCCGTTAAAATAGTTCCGGCGGCTGATGTATTGGAGGATTACGAATTGGACTACATACGGCACGTAATTAAGCCAAAGCCGAAAGAATGTTATCGAAATTCCCATTTACTTTGCGAGGCGTTCCCGGAACGGATTCTTTATTGTGAGGGAAAAACAAACGTCCCAATACCGATTGACCATGCGTTTAACAAGGTCGGCGACGCATATATTGACATAACATTTGAATTTGCGTTGCATGAAAACCCGTCAATATATGAGTACGTAACATTTGGAGAGTACGACGCAAAGACCATACGAAAAGCAGTATTGGAAACCGGATATTACGGCGAAATTTACAAATGGTTGTATTATCAGAGTAAGAAATAAAAAGCCCCCCGGCGTCATAAATCAATATGCACCGGGGGAATTTTACGCAGTAACCGAGAGCGATATTTGGTTGATGCGGTACCACAAAAATATATTGTTTGCCGTAAATTGCAAAACAACCCGCAAAAATAAATTTGAAATAAAAGTATTTATTTTTGGTAATTAAAGAAATATTTGTACCTTTGCATTGAAGTTAAGCCCACGCACGGGGATAGTGCGAAATAATATGAATATCAGAAAAGACAAAGAATTGAACATTTTGGCGAAAGCAGCCGGAAAGAAAGCAACAGAAGTTGAAACAATTATTGTAAACCAATTAATCCAAAAGGAAATGATACAAGACGACCCGGAATTTTGGGGATGCACTTTGTTTGATAGTATCGAACGTGACGTTCCGGTTTCTGATGTTGTCGGCATTATCAAAGCAACCGGAATTTCGGTTGTACGTTCCGAACATTTGGACGCATTTCTGAATTTGGTATTGGTCGGAAAAGGAGATTGCCCGGTATGTGGCGGAGAAATGGAAGTTACCGACGCCGATTATAAATGTTGCGGCGGCGATGGGTATTTAACCCCGTATGAATACGAACCGATATTTGAGGAAAAAACTTGCAAACATTGCGGGCATGTAGAGTAATAACCATAAAAATAAAACAATATGAAATTGAGAGTAAATGAAGCAATCGCCCGTTCCGAGGCGAACGGAAAAAAGGTATTGAAAAAGGATATTGCAGCCCGTTTATTTGAGGGCGCAAGCGAAAGCGCACAGCAGGTAAATATGACAAATCTTTGCAACGGGACAACCAAAAGGATTGTTCCGGAATGGGTAGTAATAATTTGCGAAATGTGCGGTTGTTCCGCCAATTATCTGTTTGGATTGGAGGATTAAGAAATGAAAAGGATAGTTGAAAGAATAGAGAAAATGACCGACGTTGTTTTTTCTGACGAATGGCAAAACAAGTTCTTTACATGGTCGTTCGGCATAATGTGCGCAATTTGCTTTATTGCCGGATTTTGGAATTATGCCCATTTTCTATTTGCCGGAATGTTTGGGGTTGCAACATATATGACATATAACGAAAAAAAATAATAATATGAGAGCGGAAAAAAAACAGCCGGAAACGGTAAAAGAAATGGTTGGCGCATTGCAAGGCGCAACAAATGCGATGGGAGATTTGGCAAAATCAATGGGGCAATTGCCCGCCGATAAATTCCCGGAAATAAACGATGAACAACAGATTGTCCCCGGATTGGATGCCGTCGAAATAGAACAGCCCGCCGGGGCTTTTGAAATTGTGCCGGGCATGACGGTTGAGGAAATGACAGCAATGTTTTTTGATGGTGCGTTGATTGAACCGCCGTATAAGGTTTGGCAGCTAAACAGCAAAGGACACCGCTATTATTACAAATTTGACGACAACGGAACCCCGGAATTTTATCCGTCGGTTACAACCATTTTGTCGCAGACAATGCCGCAATCGCCATTTCTGATAAAATGGATTGCCGACAAAGGAATTGACGAGGCGGAGCGATACAAGGCAGAACGGGCGGCGTATGGTACATTTATGCACGCCCAATTTGAAGAACTTATAATTAACCGGGTTTATGATTTGGACGGATTGAAAGCCAAATTGAAAGATTATATTGATAACAACAAATTGCCCGCCGATTTCATTTATTACGCTGATGATTTCAAAAAGGATATATTGGCATTTGCGCAATTTGTTTTGGATTATGACGTTAAACCGTTAGCCGTGGAAATTGCGTTGGTACACCCCGTTCATAATTACGCCGGAATGATTGATTTACCGTGTACGATGTTATCAAAGCCCGGTTCAAAAGAATACATAAACGCAATTGTGGATTTCAAAAGCGGGCGCAAAGGATTTTACGAAGAAGCGGAAATTCAGTTGCATTTATATGCGATGATGTGGAACGAAAATTTCCCGGATATTCCGATTGACCGTGTTTTCAATTTCAGCCCGAAAGATTGGCGAAAGAAACCGACGTACAATTTGAAAGACCAAACCGACAGCCCGAACGCAAAGAAAATCCCGTATCTTTTGGAGTTGGCAGCAATTGAGGACGAAAAACGGGATAATACATTTACGGCGGTTTCCGGGGAAATATCATTGGATAACGAACCGGATTTGACAAACAATATTGTTTCGCTGACGTTGGCGGAACTTGTTAAAAGCAAAGCCCCGGCGGAAAAGAAAAAGCCGGAACCGGAAAAAGCCGTTACCGTTGAGGATTTGAAGAAAGACCCGGAACCCGAACCACAACCGGAACCCGAACCACAACCGGAACCGGAGGAAAAGAAAACCAAGACCGTAAAGAGAACCACACGAAAAACGGCAAAAACGGCGGAAAACAAGCCCGTCAAGGAAAAGAAAACCGCAAAATGTACAATTACACCAAAAAAAGAAAAAGTGGCTAAAATCGAAGAAAAACAGCCTAAAAAGCCGGAACCCGTGACAAAGAAAGATTTGTTGAATACTGAAATTGATATTTGATTATGAAAGGACGTATAAACATAAACAGACCAACCACCGGTATACAACGTGTTGTTTTGCCACGTGTGGGGTTTATCAAAGTAGGGTATAAGGAGAAAGCAACCAACGGAAAAGAATATCCAAAAAGTGTTGACTATTTTATTGCTAGTGGAAAGTATGCCGGATTGTTTACCAAAGCATACGGCGAAAAGCCGCAAACTATTCAAATAATTTTCCCGGATGATTGCCCGGAAAAGGTATGTAACGAAATGTACGAATACCGGGACGACGACGGGCGACGCATAGCATACGGCGATGGGGAAACGTTCTTTGTATGGAACGGAAAACAATATGCACAATACAGTACAAAGGATTATCCTAATTTGATGGCAGGGGTTACGGAAAAGCACCCAAACCGTGCCGTAAAGAATGGCGGTGACGGATGGATTGTAACGTTAACCGTAACGTTTATTATTCCTTTGGTTCGTGGGGTTGCCGGGGTTTGGCAGTTCGTAACAAAGGGTACGGCGTCAACAATTCCAAATATCCGAGACACGTTCGACGCCATGTTGCAGGAACGGGGATTTGTTAAGGGTATAGTTTGGGATATGAACGTACAATTTGCCGTCTCTCAAAAGCCCGGCGACCGTTCCCGTTATCCGGTCGTTTCCATTGTTCCGAACGAAAGCGAGGGGAATTTGCGTAAAGTAACTGAAGCATTTAAGCCAATAAAATTGATAGAAGAATGAAGAAAATTATTTTGTTTTTAGTGATATCAGTAATGTGTGTAAGCGTGTATGCCCAAACTGTAGTAGAGGTTGAAACGTTGAAAGTAACAGACCTTGGGAACCAAAAATTGTGCGCTGCAAAGGTGAATGGGTGTATAGACCATTATTACATTATGCTTAAAACTAGTAATATATATCAAAAGTATATTACTGTTTACCTTGGGGATAAGGAGGAAGCTATAAGGTTACTTCGGTTTTTGTATGACTTAAATTCTAAGGGTGGAACCTATATACATCTGGAAAATAGGACTAACAACGTAGTTTCATGGAATAGATTAGGCTATTATACAGTATTCTCTGAGGGGAGGGCATTAAAAGGACATATAAGAAAGCAAAATATTAAGGGCTTTATCGCAGAATTAACCAATAATGTTTGATAATTCAAAAAAAAACATCTATTTTTGCAGCATAAACAAACGACTACCACCGTTTATACGATATTGCTAATTAGCTTGAAACCCTTGGTTTGGTGTGTGGTAGCCCAGACCTCGGGTTTTTTTTTTATAACCTATGACATACAATATATTTATAGACCAAAAGTTTGCCATTGTACATGGCTTAACAATTGTACAAGCAACTACGCTTGCCGCATGTATGACTTTAACTTCATGGAGCAATTCAATAAAATTAGGAAATGTTGTATGGTATCAATATTCTGAAAAGGAAATGTCTGATAACTTCCCGTTTCTTTTTTCTATCCCTAAAAGAGCTTACAAGAACCTTAGAATTTTGTCTGATATGGGTTTTGTCGAATTAATATCGATTAGCGAAACAAAGTATTTAAGATTCACATCAAAGTGCACAAATTGGAAATGCCAAGATGGTAACTATTTTGTAATATGATATGTCCGATAAAGGACATAGAATAAAGATGATAAATAAATAAAAGTTTAAAAATAATCAATTTAGAAAATGAAAGAAAGATGCTATTTGGTATTGGACTTAGTACGTTCAAAAGTTTTAGATTTAAATCCAACTGAAAGTATTTTGGCATCATGTTTATTTGGATTGTTGACGAAAAATCCGATACAATACGATGGAAATTCATATTATATGGCTGACTATAAATATGTAGTTTGTTATTGCTCTGTATTGCCTAATAAGGTAGATACATTGAGGCGTATTTACAAACGTTTGGAGAATATAGGGTTGATAGAAACTATAAAGATTGATAATCACGTTTATTTTACCCCATCTCAGATGTTGCGTGATTGGGGAACCGTATATGAATGCGTGGAAGCGGAAAAAAATCCCGTGGAAGCGGAAAAAAATC